>OLQL01000031.1_pt1 | contig 137204 bp, 107 predicted proteins | sample 1672971 | NCBI WGS metagenome assembly OLQL01 (sample SAMEA3136742, study PRJEB25190) | human gut metagenome | biome: human gut; feature: human-associated habitat; material: faeces | place: Austria | collected 2013
GGCATCGACCTGCGCCGATGCCCCTAAATGAGACACACTTTTTGTCCTATAAGCCTAATTTGCCTAGATAAAAAACTAGGCGGAACCGCTTTCGCAACTCCGCCTTACAAAACCCGTGGGTTTTTTTATCTGAATCCATTATGCCTTACCGGAACCAGTTGTCAATCAGCTTCGCCAAAAAAGCCACAGTCGACCGGACGACGTCATTGGCGGGCGCAAGGTCGCTCATTTCGAGCAGCCTCTTCTCGAGGGCCGCTAGATTCGATGCCGCGTTTTTCTTTCCGGACCCCTCGGGCACCAGCTGCGCATGCAGGTACATCAACGTGGTGATCTGCCTGATGCGGGGGTTCTTCATCTTGGCCGTCCTGACGCGGTGCGACAGCCCGGCTTCCGCCAAGGCCCTCGTGACGGCCGCGTCGGCGCCGATCCTCGCGTCGACGACGGCGACGCCGTTCAGGACGTCGGACGAGTGGGCGCAGGCGTTCCTCACGGACTTCGCCTGGCGCAGCATGTAGTGCTCATGAACCATCTCCCGGTCGCCCCAGCGCTCGGCGCAGAAGAGGTAGAGGTCTATGAAGCTCCCAAACGAGAAGAGCTCCATGAGGACCCAGATGGGCATTTCGGCCGGGCCGTCGCCGTACTTTCTGACGAGGTCACCGCAGAACAGGTCGTTGCCCATCATGTTGATCTCACCCTCGCGGCGCCGGCGCTCGTTGTGGTTGAGGCTCGCCATATAGTCGCGCGAGAGGACGTAGCCGTCCTCGCCCTCGCGCTCGGTCGCGATCCGCACCAGCTTCGTGCGCGCCGCGTGCTCCACGTCGAGCGTTAGCGGCAGCAGCGCGTAGCGCAGATCGCGGTCGAGCGAGGCGAGCGCCCTCAGGTGGCCGAAGTCGAGGTCGATGTACTGGCCGTCGCGCGGCCCGCCGACGCGCTTCTCGAAGAGGGAGCGGTACGCGGCGACCTTGAAGAAGTAGGTTCGCTCGGAGAGGTACTCGGCGGCGTCCTCCTCGGAGCACAGCTCGAACGTGACGCCCTTCGACTTGAGGTGCTCGATCTGCTGCTCGACCGTGAGCAGGGGCTTGTGGTCTTTGATCAGGACAGTCTCCTCCATACGGGCCTCCTTTTGTTTTGGCGCTCGCTTGATTATACAGGCGCCGCATACCTTCATCTCATCTCGGCAGTTTGCGCGGCCGATTTGCCGGGCGCGCGAGTCGTCGACCCCGTTATCTCGGCAGGGCCGGAATCGCCCCTGGTTTTCCGTCCGCGCCCTTGGGAGCGGGCGGTGCGATTCGAGGTGGCGCGCTCCCCTCAGTCGTCGAACGGCACGCGCAGCTCGAAGGCGACCTGCCCCATGAACATGTGCACGAGGCCGTTGGGCGTCACGCACATGTCGGAGCAGTACCGCCTCATCTCGCGCTTGAACTCCGGCTCCATCTTCACCACCATGCCGGTGGGGACGCCGGTTCTGGCGGGTGCCTCCTTGTCGATGCCGCATCGCTTCGCCAGGCCGTCGCTCATGCCCGCCCCGGCGAACACCGGGTCGCGCGTCACCTCGAAGGGGATGCGGTGCTCCAGGATCCCCAGGGTCACCATCCTCCTCACGGCGCCGGACAGCGATATGCCCCGCGCCTCAAGGACCGCCATCGCGCGCTCCTTGATCCCCGAGTCTATCTCCATGCTGATGCTTGCCGTCTTCGCCATATCGCCTTCCCGCCTTTCGCCTGGGTGCCTTCCGGCCTGGTTTCCTATGATTGCGGTGGGGAGGAGCCCCTCTGCTTCGAGGCCCTTGCATTCGGCGCCTCGCCCCTCTGCGCAGATTTGTGAAGAGGAGTCTCACCGAAACCCATCCTTTTGAGACGTTCGGAAGGACGCCCAGTCTATGGCTCCGAGGTTCCCGATGCTCTTATCCTTGCAGGTCAACCAGCTTGTTTGATGGTCGAGTTGCCACTAACAAGCTGGTTGAACGTACTCGCACCGAAGCGCTTGACGAGTTGCCTCAGTTTGTTAACGTATTATATTGCGCATGATTTTGAGATGATGGGCAAGGACCCCGACGACTTCGACTGGGTCCGCGACCGCCCCGGCCACGACCGCCGCTACGCCATCGACTCCACCAAGCTGCAGACGGAGCTCGGCTGGCGCCCGACGCGCAACGACTTCGCAGGGGGGCTTCGAGCCACTATCGAGTGGTACCGCGAAAACGAGGCCTGGTGGCGCCCGGCCAAGGCGGCCACCGAGGCAAGGTATAAGGCACAGGGGCGGTGTACTGTTTTTTGCTTTGAGATGGCGCTAGCGAGGAGAAACGTTGTGGGCGAGCATAGATTTGAAACAGCGGTTGCGCTTCCGAAAGAAGATTATTCGTTAGGTTCACCGGTGCGTGTTAACAATCAATGGATTCGTAGAAAAGGCGATGACTCCAAGGAGCTGTTTGTGCGATCTTCTTGGGTAAAGATATCGACCGAAGAAGGCTCTGTTTATCGTCAAGTTAGAGGCGGCAGCCAAAAGGGTCTTACGGCGAAATCTATTGCTTTAGACTACGATGCGCGCGAGATTCTCGGTCTAAAAAAGTGTGATCGAGCCGAAGGGTGCGACTACAATATATATTCGCCTAAAAGAGGGGTGATTGCTGTAAAGGCAGTAACGGGCCCCATAGTTCTGATTGCACTGTGGAATCACCATGACTATGCGTATAGAATTGCACCCGCATTTCGCTAGTAGCCATGGCGGTGTCGCTCATCGGGCTGGTAATCAGCGTAGTGGGGTGCTTTTTGGGGTAACTTCGGTGTTGCTCGATATGGTTAGGCTTAAACTGCCGATTGATATAGCTGATGCGAATGATAAAGCGTCAGCGTAGAGTAATTACCTCCCGGGTTTTCCGCTTCGTTAGGGAAAGCCTTGGGAGACAATTGTCATTAGTAGTTATTGAGGGCATGCTTCAATACTTTTGCGAAAATTCAGCCAGCTATTGCCATGGCTACTTCTTGAGCAGAGTCGCAATCAGATAACGCCGGAAGCCTCATTTGCCGTCGGCGACGTACTTCAGGCGGGCGACCACCAGCATGAGATCTGGCTTTCCGTCGGGGAACGTGTCGACCGCGCGAGTCCTGCGCCTTATCTCCCTGTTGAGTCGATCGATCGCGTTGTTGTGCGGTACGCCGTCCTCTCGTCGGTCTGTTCGTAGGGTGCAGCGCCCACCAGCTGGTCGGCCTCCTCGTCGAATGATACGATTGGGTTGGACATGGCCTGCCTCCTAGCATGATTGAATTCGACGCTCAAATCATACCGACGGCACGTGCCATGTCCGTTCTCTTTTCTGGACGCGTTTGGCTTTCAAAGTGCGCAAAGAATTTTACGTTACCTTGAAAGAGGAGGTTGAATTGAAATTCATAGTTATCGATAAGGAGCGCAATCCGCCCAGCGATGATTCTGACGTCTTATATTTGATGCGAGATGATTGGAACGACTATAGCTTCAGGACTTTGTTCGGTGCGTACTATAAAGGCGAGTTTGTCGGTGGCGTGAAAATCGCCTTTCGTAATATGACGGTGGATACCCCTACTATAGATACCATTCCACACGAATTCGAAACACTTTCTAATGAGTATTACTCTCTTTGGCCTGGCATCCAGGCTTGCCAAGCCGCTTATGGCATCTACGAAGCTTCTGGCTGCAATATATTTGCTGCGCTTCATGACATATCTTATGACCTTTCTTTGTTTGACGCGGTAAGGGGTGAAGATGCTTGCAAGAATTCGCTGATGCGGGGTGTTAGTGAGTTCGCTATTCGCGGTCAGTTGCATCGTATCGTTAATGGTAAGGCCGCCCTTACTAGGTACAGTTTTAGCGTTACTTTGGGGTCAAATGGTGCGGGCGGAAATGAGCGAATCGACTTCACCGTTACACCTGAAGAGCTCCCGCCTACAAATGTTCACGTCATTATCGGGAGAAACGGCGTAGGCAAAACGCGTTTATTGCGAGATATTGCGCTTGCTGCACGTGATGGCAAAGCTATTTCACCGGGTCGTAATCTGGCTTTTAATGTGGAACAGGGTGGCGTGATGGACGACTGGGGGTGCGCCGATTTCGCAAATGTTCTTGTTGTCTCCTTTAGCCCCTTTGATTCTTGCGGCTATGCTGAGAGCTTTGCAGAACATGCGGTCGAGGATAATCGCTTTAAGTTCAAGAATAGTGTTCCTTGCCATTTTATTGGGCTAGGAAACAAGAGTGGCGATCTTGAGGGGAGCATCGAGACGGCGTTCGGGGAGGGGGTCAAGGACTGTTGTGCGAGTCGGTCAAGATTCGCCAGGTGGATTGATGCATTGGCGGTCTTGCGGAGCGACCCCATGTTCTCTGATGTTTTGGATGGTGCATGGGCGGACAAGGAAGAAATGGAAGGCTTTTGTGGTGAGCTTAGGTCGTCCTTCGATGATTTGAGCTCAGGGCATAAGGCTGTGCTTTCGATCGTTACGGGTTGTGTGGCGATGTTGGAAGAACGCTCCCTTGTCCTGCTAGACGAGCCGGAGAACCATTTGCACCCGCCATTGCTGGCTGCGTTTATAAGGGCTTTTTCCGAGTTACTTGTTGATCGCAATAGCGTTGCCGTAGTTGCCACGCATTCCCCTGTGGTCTTGCAGGAAGTGCCGGCATCTTGCGTGTGGATGCTCGATAGAAGAGGTGGCTCTTGGCTGTCTAGGCGGCCGGATTGCGAGACGTTCGGGGCTAATTTCGAGAGGCTCACAACGCAGGTGTTTGGTGTTGAGATTGAGAAATCTGGCTTCCATAAGATGCTGCGCGAAGCCGTTGTGAAGAGCGAAACACTCGAGGATGCAAAGGCAATGTTCACATGTGATCTCGGTGGCGAAGCCCATGGCATTCTCAGGACTCTTTGGATTGCCAAAGAGAAGGGTCGTTTGGCATGATTAAGCTGCCCGAACCATATGCTGAAAAGGACAGTGGCTTTGTTGGCGAAATCTTGGCTTGCTGTGCCGAGGGTTATACAAAATCTCCGAATAAGCAGGCGCAACTGCGTGCCTGCCGTGACGCTGTGATTGCGATTTCGAAGGTATATCGCGAAAGCATGCCGGACAACATAGCGGCAGTGATAACGGCTGCCGACAAGGCAATCGAATGCAATGCTGTTGCAGGTGCTTATAAAGATAAGTTTGCTAAAAAGGGCGCTCCTGGTAGAGAATACTATGACCATATTCTTTATGAAGGTCTAAGGCATGGTGCTGGCTTTTGCCCGATTTGCGAGATAGGCAGACCAAGCGAGCTTGACCATTATCTTCCGAAGTCTTCTTTCCCCGCGCTGGCTGTTACACCGTCCAATTTAGTGCCGATATGTTCCGAATGCAACAAGGTTACAAGGAAGGGCGCTTATTCGCCTAATACGCAGGAAGATTCTCTATATCATCCTTACTTCGAAGATCCTCCTTCTCGCATATGGCTAATCGCTGAGATTTCATTTGGTCAAGGTCTGTGCATCGATTATGGCGTGGAGCCATTGGATCCTATCTGTCATCGGCTTGAACAGATGATGACGGTTTATGGACTGGGCGAACGGTACGGGGTTCGTGCGGTCGAGCTTTTGTACTCGAAGCGTGCTATGCATATTGAAATGCTCGAACTTGGCGGAATCGATGAGCTTAAATCGGAGTTCTTGAGTTTGCGTGATAGCGCAAGGGCTTACAGGCTTAACGGTTGGGATGCCGCCCTTTGGAGTGCGGCGGTTCGGCAGGTTGACCAATATGCCGAATGGTTAAAGACAAATACGGAAAGGTAGCTAGCTGAGTAAAACAGCATGATCCAAACCGCTGGCAGGTACGGCTAGGCGATTGGAAAAGAAAAACCTTGCATACTGATGGTATTTTGGACGACGTGTGTTTGGCGATGCGCTACGATGGAGTTATCCAGGATTCATCGTAGCGTATTGCCGCGCTGTAAGCACGGAATGCGAACGTGCGATTGAGCAGGAGATAGGGTTGGGTATCGAGAACGCGAGCGCGCTCTCATTGAGGCTGATGTGGAAGATGTCGTGATGGCTCCAGCGCGGTGCAGTCAATAGTCTTGCGCACTTTTAGCTAGCCGCCGGTACGGCTACTCCTTGAGTAGAGATGCATCCAGACAGCAGCGGGAACCCCATTCGCCGTCGGTGACGTACTTCAGGCGGGCTGTTACCAGCATCAACGCGGATTTTCCGTCGGGGAACGTGCCGACCGCGCGAGTCCTGCGCCTTATCTCCCTGTTGAGGCGCTCGATCGCGTTGTTCGTGCGGTGCGTCGCCAATGCTCGCGTGGTATCTCGCAGTACGTGAGCGTCTCGGCGTGCCCGTCGCGCACGACCTTGGCGGCCTCCTTCATCTTCATCGATTTGAGTTCGTCGGCGGCGGCGATGGTGCGTTAAGAGCGATATATAATTGAATCAAAAGCTGGCAAGGAGGTCTTGCGTGGAGCATAAGAGTGAACGTCGTTTGAGGGAAATAATCGTTTCCCTTGACGATAACGATAACTTGCGCATCGAAGAAGAAAACGCGAAGTTCTTGCGCAAGGCCTTTGCTAGTGCACATATCAATGTCTTGCTGGGCTCTGGTTTCTCTGGCAGTGTGGTTCCCGTCCTACAAGGACGGGAATCTTGGTTTCAGACGGTCGACGAATACATACGCGATTGTCCGGGAAACGAGAGGGAAATGTGGCTCTCTGCACGGGCGCTCTTGCGTGCGGAATATTTCAAATCCATCATGCATCCTCTTCGCGAGACGGATGCCACTGAGCCGCAGAAAGCGTTTATCGCCTCGGCGTGCAGGCTCATCGAGAATCGAGGGACGACAACCCTCCCGAAACGCGTGAACTTCTTCACGACAAACTATGACCCGTTGATAGAGCTCTCACTCGAAAGCCTCGGCGTTCCTTTCAACGACGGCTTTGTTGGGCGGGGAAAGCCGCGGTTCGACCCCTCCGCATTCAGCCGGCTTATGTGCGAGCAATCGCTTTTCATGGAGTATACCTCGCAGGTGACGACTGCCAATGTGCTGAAGGTGCATGGGTCGTTGACGTGGCGACGGGTAGGCGGTTTTGACAGCAAAGAGATTGTGTACTCAAACGTCGAGAGCACTTTGGACGATTGCGTTGAGGGTTATGAAGGCGTTTTTGATTTCCCTGCCATTTCCGAGCTGACCGCGCTGGTGAAGAGTTCCTGTGACGCTGTGCTGTTACAGTCGTTCAAGGGACTCGTTTTCGGGCTTTCCGATGACGATGTGGATTTGCTCCAAGCATTCGGGAAGAGCTATGACTCAACGCTTTGCATCGTGAACCCTGCCAAACGGAAGTTTGAGGAGACCGTTCTCGAGCAAAGCTACTACGATTTGCTGCGCATCTACGCCAACGAGCTTGACCGCAACAACGCGCTGCTTCTGGTGTTCGGGTTTTCGTTCGCCGACGAGCATATCCTTGAGCTCACAAAGAGGGCCATACGGTCGAACCCGAAGCTCATAGTGCTGATTTCATGCCACACTAGAGACGATGCCGCCTGGTATCGCTCCCTGTTCCCCAATGCCGACAATGTCTATCTCCTTGTCCCCAGGAAAGACAAGGAGATAGGGTTGGGTGAGCTCACCGAGGTGCTGAGATGCGTGGCGAGGTGAGCGGTGACCTTCTCCTGATTGGGGAGGTCACCGATGTCCGCGGCACCAAGGTCAAGGTGAGGGTGTACAGCCAGGCGAACGAGGCGAGCGTCTTTTATCATGGCGAACTCGTGCGCGGCGTCTCCGTCGGCGGGTACCTCCGTTTGCCTTGCGGCTACGACGATGTAATTGGGGTTGTCGAAGGGGACTACCAGCAGGAAAGCAGGACTGTGGCTTCGAAAGGGGCCGATGGGCGCGAGGCGCCGGGATCGTACCTTGAACGCTACGTCGACGTTTCGGTGTTCGGCAGCTTCTCCTCTGGGAGGTTTAATCGCGGCATTGAGGTACTGCCCTTGGTGCGTTCGAAGGCGTATCTGCTCTCGCCTGAGCAGCTCGCGGCCGTGAATTCGCCCGTCGAAGCCACCGGCGCGGGCTTCAGGGTAGGGGAGCTGGCCGGGCATGACGGGGTCGACGTGAGGTTGCCGTTCAACGCGTTGTTCGCAAGCCATATTGGAATCTTTGGGAACACCGGCTCGGGCAAGTCGAACACGTTGTGCCGACTTTTCACTGACTGTCTCTCTCGACGAAGAGTAGATGGCGGCGGGAAGTTTATTTTCATTGACTTTAACGGTGAGTACACCGGTGAAATGGCGTTGAGCCCGAATAAAAAGGTTATTCGGTTAAGCACGAAGAATGGCAAGGGCGCTAAAATGCCTGTTCCCGATACCTTCTATTTCGACGTCGACATGTGGGCGGTGCTGGCCAAGGCGGCGGAGAAGACGCAGCGTCCTTTTTTAAAGCGTTGCATACGTAAAGCCGAGATGGTGTGCGCGGCGAATAATCCCGGAGCGTATCTCCGCACAATGGTGAAGAAGCTGCTCGAAGGGTACTGCGGGCTCGCTACGGCATTTGGGGAGCAGCGGGAAGATTTGATCAAACTTTTCTCGTTGGTTCCAGGCGCTCAGGAAGAGGAAGTTATCGAGGCGTTCGATTCTATCGAGGTGTTCGTCGGCAAATCGGGGTACCCGGTCTTGCGCACTAACGATGAAAGGGCTTATTTGGATAGTGCGGAACGGGCGCCTCTCGTTTTTCAGAGCGTTGGCTACGAGAGCCTTGACTATTCAAAGCTCGCCGACGATATGCCGTTGTTACTTGAGTTTGTCGCTCGATTTCAGTTTATTGAACAAGTCCGTCTTGGAAGCATCACGCGCGAGCACATAGCCCCTTTGGTTCAACGCTATTCAGCCGAGCTCAAAGAGGCCTCAAAGCTGTATGAGCCTGGTGCCAACGGCTTCGGAGCTGACGTCACTGTCGTTTCTTTGCTCGATGTGAACCTGGAGCAGAAGAAGGTCGTTCCGCTCGTCGTGGCGAAGACGCTCTATCAGTTCCAGAAGGGGCGCGGACAAAACGAGCGTGGAAGCAGCGCTCATCTGGTCGTCGACGAAGCGCACAACACTTTGTCGTACTCGTCGCAGCGAGAGAGCGAGAACTGGCGCGACTATCGACTTGAGACGTTCGAGGAAATCGTCAAGGAGGGGCGCAAGTTTGGCATGTACCTCACCGTGTGCAGCCAACGGCCGGCCGACATATCGCCTACGATTCTCTCGCAGATGCACAACTACTTCATCCATAGGCTCGTGAACGACGAGGACCTGAGGGCGATTGGCAAAGCTGTTTCGTTCATCGACGGCGCGAATGCGAGCATGATTCCCGTGCTTCCGCAGGGGTGCTGCATTGTGAGCGGCACGGCGACGACGTACCCGGTGCGCGTGCAGGTTGACCCCCTTGAGCTTGAGAAGCAGCCCATGAGCTTCGACAGGGACCTTGCAAAGGCTTGGGGCGTTGAATGAGCGAAGGGGCTGAGGTGAATGACGATGGTTTCGCCGAGGCGATTGCCGGGTTGGTGGATAGGCACCCTGCGATCTACTATCGGGTAGAGCTGGAGGATTCTCATATCCCGTTCCATGTCGTGGAGAGGGATTTCTTCGGCGATACATTCCTGGAAGTCTTCCGGCAATACAACAATGCGCTCTTCGATTCCGTCAGGCTGATGATTCGCTACGAGAAGTCGTTGAAGGCATGGAGGGAGATTGTCGCGGGGGTCGACGATAAGGTGCTGAGGGACACGTTGGTCATGGATTACGTCCATCCAGTGTTCATGGTAGCGTGCGATTTGCCCAACGTGTTCAAAGACCAGCTTGTTCGCGGGTGCGTCAAACTCGCGACGGTCGCGAAGGGCGACTACTCGTATCTTCGTGACGGACGCCCCAGATGGTTTGATGTTATGAAAGATGCTTGCGCCGATACCCCTTTTGGTGCGCAGTTGTGTGATATCGTTGCTGGAGATTTGTTCGAAGGTGCTGATGCGGCGCATTTCCGGGAGCTGCACGGCTCTGGTATGCATGACTTGTCGCAGAGCCTGGTAAACGGGCTTGAGCAAACAGTTTCGGCGGTCGATTACATCACTATGCAGACTTATATTAAACCCTTCGACCTCGACAAGGAGCTTGAGGCTCTGGACAGGCAGAGGCGCAGAATTCAGAAAGCGTACCTGTTGTTCGGGGATTACGGCGACGCCCTGCATGAGGGGCGGTTTGGTAATTAGAGCGGTGGATTGCTGTAGGAGGTTGGAATGGATAACGTTGGGTCGGGGGAGCTGGAAATATACCTCCGTTCTTATTGGGACTACTACTTGGCGCTTGAGGGGCGCTTACTTCAGACCGAGCGCTTCTGCGCGTTCTCCGAACGCAACGCAGGCGCTTATTCCGTCGAGTACCTGACGCTGTTTCTTGCGGCCTGCGGTGAAATCGATGCCTTAGGCAAGGAGGTCGCTCGTCGCTTCTATCCGAACGTTGATCTTGATCGGTGCGGCATAAATAAGTGGGGCTACTATCTTTGTGAGGCCTTTCCCGGGCTCGGCGACAAATCTGTTGAGCTCGCAGGCCAGTTCAAGTTCAAGCCCTTTGACGGTTGGCGGCAAACCATGGTTGAGGGCAAGAAGGGACAGCCTGTCTACAAGCGTGCCGACGACTCCAAGGCCCTGGCATGGTGGACAGATTACAACAGTGTCAAACATAACAGGGCGGTCATCGACGAGGCTAGGGGAATCGGCAACTATGAGAAAGCTAACCAAGCCAACCTCCTTCATTCCCTTGGTGCATTATTTCTGATGAATCGCTTGCTGATGAAATACATCGACGAGAATGGATATGCTTCGGCAAAACGATCTTCGCTGTTCAAGCTTTGCGGCTCGATTGACGAAGCGCGGACGTCATTGTTCTACGATAGCCAGGGGCGAGCGTGCATGCGCACGGAAGATTCTCCCAAGCCTTTGTAGGGGGCCAGAAGCTCCGTGCGCGGCTTCATAAAACGCTTCGCAAGCCAATCGCCACGTGACCGTCAAAGATAACGCGCCTTAACAAGCGGGGATGCTGACATTGTTTTTATACCAAAGCGCTCATGTCCGCTTGGAGTGGGAAGGGAAAAAATGGAACAGTTATTAAGTTCCTTTATGTGCTTCTTCGCTCGTATTCTACGAGGGAATTGTAATTGAGCGCCGAGTGCATGCGGACCGTGTTGCAGTGCAGCTTGCTGCATTTGAAGACGTCTGGCGCAGCCTCCTCCCTCGTTTCGTGACCCGTCCCCTTCATCAGCTCCCTCGGTACCGTCAAAGGTTTTGCGCAAATTCAGCCAGCCGTCAGCATGACTGCTCCTTGAGAAGCGACACGTCCAGGTAGCGGCGCGATCTCCATTCGCTGTCGGCGACGTGTTTCAGGCGGGCGGCCACCAGCATGAGCGCGGACTTGCCGTCGGGAAAGGTGTCGACCACGCGGGTCCTGTGCCTTATCTCCCTGTTGTGCTGCTCGATCGCGTTGTTCGTGCGGATGCGGCGCCAATGCTCGCGGGACATCGCACAGTACGCGAGGGCCTCGGCGTTGCCGTCACGCACGACCTTGGCGGCCGACGCTTCGCGCGACTCCATCGTGTGGATGGCCTTGAGCATGGCCGCGCCTGGGAACACTTGGACTTGGGGACCTTGGCCAGCGCGTTGCGGTAGAAGTGCACGGTGCAGCGCTGGTATTTGGCGTCGGGGAAGACCTCGGCGATCGAGCCGACCATGCCGGCGGCTTTGTCGCCAGCGAACATGCGCACGTCCCGCAGCCCTCGCGACTTCAGTCACGATAAAAAAGTCCTGCCAGCACCCCTTTGACTCCGTGAAGCCCTCGGCGCAGCCGACGACCTCGCGGTATCCGTCTTCGTTCACGCCGATGGCGACCATGGCGGCGACGTTCTCGTAGGAGCCGCCCCAGCTGCGCTTCAGGTAGATGCCGTCGACCTAGACGTACGGATAGGCGCAGGTCAGAGGTCGGCATCTTCATTCATCGACCGCCTTGAATGCCTTGTCGTTGAGATTGGAGACCGTGCCGGCGGAAACGCCCGCACCCCACAGGGTCTCGCTGACGTCCTCAATGCGCCGCGTCGACACGCCGGCCAGGCGCATCTCGATGATGGCCTCCTCGACCGATGTCTCGCGCCTTTTGCAGCGCTCAATGACCGCGCATGCCCTTGAGCTTGGGCATCTTGAGCGTGACCCGGCCTGACGTGGTGGTGAAGCCTCGCCCGTAGTGGCCGGCGCGGTACGCTGCCTCTCGTCGGTGCGCTCGTAGGGCGCAGCGCCCACCAACTGGTCGGCCTCCTCGTCGAGCATGGCGTTGATGGTCTCCTCGATGGTTTTCTCGACCAGCTCGCACAGCTCGTCTTTCACGGCCTGTTCGTCGAATGATACGATCGGCTTGGACATGGTCTGCCTCCTAGCATGATTGAATTCGACACTCAAATCATACCGACGGCACGCGTCATGTCTGTTCTCTCTTCTGGATGTGCTTGACTTTCAGGGGTGCGTAAACAGTTTTTATGTTACCGTATGCCGACGGCATACGGCATGCCCTTCTTGCTGCCTGAATGTGTTTTGCTTTAAAGGCGTGCTAAGTGTTTTACGTTACCCTATACGGGTATCGTTGACCGCATGGTTTGGAGGAAGCAGGGGTAACAACAAATGGGGAGTGTCAATTGGGAGGCCGTTTCCGCTATTTCTAGCATTCTTATGACGGTTGCGACGTTCGCCGCGATCGTGGCTTCGTTATGGATTGCCAATCGAGCGAGTTCGGCGCGGATAAAACTCAGTTTTCCGCTAATAACGCTGTTGTTTCTTATCTTACGGGGTAGGTTTCAGACGCGTTCGTCGCGGTCACGGTTGAAAACGAGAGCAATCGACCCATCAAAGTTCACTCTTGGTTTCTCGAGTTTAAGCCAAGTGGACGAAAGGCGATTATCTTGGAGAATTCCTTATGCGATCGCTACACGAGCTTGCCAGCTACTGTGGACGTCGAAGATAGCGCGATGCTGCAATATGGACTATCGCACTTTCATGATGTTGTCGCCAGAGCGATTAAAGATGGCGACCAATTGTGGGACATGAAACTGGTCTTTCACGTGAGGTATGGTGGAGGGAAGACGAAAAGCGTTAAGTCCGATCTTAGTGCTGGCGAGTTGGTGCAACGCACAGAGACTGGCGGGCTTGGGCGCGTTCTGAGATAGGCGGGCTGAATAACTGCGTCATGGGTCTCGGTGCTGGATGACCCGTATTGTCCTCTCGGTCATCGATGAGTGCGTTCTAATGGATTGTGCCTCTAGCATGCATGTCCGAAAAGACGATATAGGTCAGGCATCGCTCGGTCCGCGTCGAGGCCCGGCGCGCTGCCGGGCAACGCGGTGGCCGAGTCGTTCTCCAAGACGCTGAAAAGGGAATTGGTGGAAGAGAGGCGCTATGGGACGAGGGACGAGGCCAGGCAAGATATCTTCAAGTACATAGAGTTCTATTGCAATAGGGCGCGCATGCATTCCAGCCTGGGCTACATGTCTCCGGTGGAATACGAGCGGCAATACGCTTGGGGGGTCCTTAAAAGAAAGTCCAGTTTATCCTTCCCGCTCCATAGGGGCTGAGCGCTTTCGTGCGGAAAACGTCAGCATCCCCAAACCTAAAAATCAAAGCCGCAAATCACAACGTGTCGCTTCTCAAGGAGTAGCCGTACCGACGGCTAGACAAAAGTGCGCAAAACTATTGACGGTACCTACCCACTGGTTAAAATAATTACTGGGCAGGTGATTATCGAATGCTATTCTCGGGAATAATTGAAAAGGAGCTTTCCGATCGCATTCGCCTTACTTACTTACTTTGATGTCATCGAAAATGACGACTTTGATGAATGCTTAAATCAATGCCTACCGTCTATTTGGTTTGGCCCGAAAGGCACGCGTTCTATAGGCATCACAAAAGCGAAAATCGCAAAGTACTTTTCCACAAAACTAAAGAATCGGTCGTTGATTTGCGGTTCATGCGCTGAAATCTTCTTACATGCTTACTTGGGACATAACGGATATCAACAGGCATGCCTTGGATCGAACCTCGAAGAGGGTTCGATCAAAAAAGGATTTGACGGATTTTACTTGAAAGATAATGAATACTGGCTGATGGAAAGTAAGTCATCTATCTATGGAGATATCCCTCATCATCAAAAGGCTGAAGAAGCTTATCAAGACCTCTGCGAAAAGATTAATGACTTTGAAGGAAACGACCCATGGGAAAACGCTCTAAATCACGCAATGGTGGCGGGCACCGAAGGTTCCATTCTGAATCAGATCAAAGTGCTGTCGGATGGTTTCACCTTAGAGCGCGTCCATGATTCCAGCGAATTTAACATGATCCCTTGCGGCACGGTGTTCATTGGCAGCGTTCTGACTATCGACGAAGTCGAGAAGTTGTCGAATGATCTCTCGCTGTATTTCGAAAATAAGAATTATTCAGCCCTCCACATAGTTTGTGTCTCACATTCGGCATTAGCTGGCTTTCTTCGATATTTGAACTTGGAGTACATAGATGGGTGACGCTAGCTCCATTACAAGATTAAAGGACAACGGCGCTTTTAAGTCGGCTGTCGACAAACTGCTTTTAGGCGTGGAGCTCACGAATAGAGAGTCAACGCTCCTTCTTTCCGCCGCTATTGCCTTGTTGAGATATGGGCTAGAAGATAAGAATCGAACACGAAGTCTCGAGTTTGCATATTGGATTATTCTTAACTATTCATTGAGCACGGGAAATCTCAAGCCTCTGTACGATCTCTCATTTGAATTGGGCCTCTACCCATTGGCCAAATCAATTGTTGATCTTGATGAAAGGCGCTTTGATACTCTGAAGGACTACATTGCTCTAGTTGAAATCAAAGAGAACTTTACCGAAGGTGTAACTCTTACCCTCGAACAGAAGTTGTCCGACAGTTCCTTCTTTTCTTACTCGGGAGAAGGGTTCGCCTATATTGCTCCGACCTCGTTTGGTAAGACCGAGCGCTTGGTTAAAGCCGTACTGGAGGATAAAAGCGGATCCCGGCCTTGTGTAATTGTGCCGACAAAATCACTTCTCGCACAAACACGCGATGATGTATTTAAACATCACCCTAGGGCAAAAGTAATTACTCATGACGAAATGTACCAGAGTGAGCAGACGTTCATCGCAATCCTTACTCAAGAGAGGGCGATACGTTTATTAGAAGCGAATCCTTCTCTATCCTTTTCGAGTGTGTTTATAGATGAGGCACATAATGCTTTTGAAGTCGACGATCGCGCTTTATTGATTTCACGCCTCATTCGTGAGTCCAAATTCCGCAATCCCGCAACAAAGTTCTACTACTTTAGTCCGGTTATCGACGACATTAACCTCCTGTCTGCTATCTCAGGCTTCGAGGTTGAGGGATGCAAGGTCAACAAAAGCATGAAAGAGCCTCGTTATTATCTACTCGACAACGAGGGAGCCTTGCGCGCATATAACAGGTTCTTTGATAGCTTTTGCCAGTTTTCTTCCTTCAATGACACTTGGGATTGCCTGAAGAATAGGGCGACTGCTAAAAATCTAGTATTCTTGTCTTCCCCTAAAAAGGTCCGCGAAGCGGCCTTGGATTTAGCGAATAGTTTGCCAGATGACCCAGTCGCGCCCGAACTCGCTAGGGTCATTTATGCCTTGACCGAGCACGTGAGCCCTTTATATGACGAAATACTGTGTTTGCGACACGGCGTTGTATACCTACATGGGCAGATGCCGGACGGGATTAAAAACTATCTACTTGACCGTGCTGCGAAGCTGGAGTCGATTCGATTCATATTTGCAAATGAAGTCATCATGGAAGGCGTTAATCTTCCATTTGATTCTGTTTTTATTCTCGAGCTACGCACAAAAAGGCGTTCAGCATTAATTAACTTAATCGGTCGTGCGTCACGGTTAAATTACGTTTTCGGTGATAGGCCTCATCTCAAAAGACTAAGCCCACAAGTAATCTTTGCGGAATCAAAATGGACGAGATCGAAGCCGACCATGACAAACGCTATCGCGGAATTGCACAGCGTTGGGTTTAAGGACCGTGGGGACAATCTACGAATAAAAAAATCCAAAGGCGAGTCACTAAGCGATAAAGAAAGCAAGCGTCTTGATTTCGAAGACAGTTTAATCCGAAGCTCCAGTCAGCCTAACGATAATCTCGAAATTTTATTAGATCGTTCCGGTCTTCGTTCTTTGTATGAAAACTGGGAGGATGCAAAAGTTGAGATAGCTAAGAGGCTAAACACGTTTGAGGCATACCCCGAGATTAGCGTGCTCGAACTAATATGTAGGTATTTTATTGATGGCGGTTTTGTTTTCTCTACTCCATATCTAAGAGTTGGAAAATTGCGTAGACAACTGCCTTTTTACGAAAGTTATCTTAGAGACAAATCATCGAAATCACTTAGCCAACGACTTGCTTCCGACATTTCATTATGGAAAAGGAAGGCTGAGACCACGCACGACTATCTTTATGTTGGCCGCAGCTTTGGAGAGATCAATTACCAAGGTCTTATCGATGGCGAATGTAGCTATGTTGATATTAGACAAAAAAATAATGCCGAGCTACCAGCACTTTTCTTGGCAAAATATAAGACGGAAGACGATTATCTCGGGTTTACTTTGTCTAGATTCGTTCGTGTTCTGTTTAAGACGGGTCACATCGATCCAGAGCAGTACTACATGTTCTTATACGGGACGTCCGACAAGGAAAGCGTTGGGTTAATTCAAGCAGGAGTCCCTTTGTCGCTAATAACAATGCTAAAAGAACGCAATTTGCTTAATGAAATTGGTTTTGACCAATACGGAAATATCAGTATTAGCGCTGAGCTTAGGCATTTTTCGAACGAAGTGGACGACTACACGAGATTCGAAATTGACCAATTCAATATTAGCTAAGGGGATGCTGACGTATTTCTGTACGAAAGCACTCATGCTGCTTGGAGTGGGAAGGATAAACTGGACTTTCTTTTAAGGACCCTCAAGCGTATTGCCGCTCGTATTCCGCTGGAGACATGTAGTCCAGGGTGGAATGCATGCGCACCCTATTGCAATAGGGCTCTATGTGCTTGAAGATGTCCTGCTTGGTCTCGCCCCTCGTCCCATAGCTCCTCCCTTCCACCAATTCCCTTTTCAGCGTCTTGGAGAACGACTCGGCCACCGCGTTGTCCAGCGGCGTGCCGGGCCTTGATACCGACTGGGCCATGCCATGCGAGCCCAGACATCGCTGGAAGGAACGGGAGGCGTGCTGCGCGCCTTGATCGTCATGGAAGACGAGGCTGCCGTCATCCGGCGGACCCTCCCTGCCAACCGCCCGCCCTGTCGCGTCGATTGCGACCTTCTCGGTGATGCGCTCGGACATCGACCAGCCCGCGACCTTGCGGGAGAAGGCGTCTATCGCGGCTGCGAGGCAGAGCCATCCTTTGCCCGTTCCGATGTAGCCGATCCACCCCTACTGCGGCGACCGCAAGGTGCTGAAAGGCTACAACGACCTGAGGACGACGCATCCCAAGATCGCGAGGGAGTGGAACAAGGGGCGCAACGGCGACCTGAAACCGACCGACGCGATTGCCAGCTCCAACAAGCGCGTCTGGTGGAAGTGCAAGGAGTGCCACGAGTGGTTCGGTCTCATAGCGAACCGAGCGCGCAAGGGCAAGGCGGACCCGGGCTGCCCGTACTGCTCGGGACGCAAGGTGCTCGCCGGCTGCAACGACCTGGCCGCCACGCATCCCGACATAGCGGCGATGTGGCACCCGCGCATGAGCAAGCGCTTGAAGCCCACCGGCGTGCAGGCCATAAGCCGCAAGCCCGCATGGTGGCGCGGCGAGTGCGGCCACGTCTATCAGATGGCCGTCAGCGACAGGGTGAGGTCCAAGCCGGGCTACTGCCCGTACTGTTCGGGGAGGAAGAGGCCCGAGAGGCCGATAAGGCTCGACTAGCCCTCGGCCCCTCAGCGAGGAAGGAACGGGGGAGGCGGGTCGGTGCCTCCTGCCTATAGGCGTGATTTTGCGAATATTGGACTGGACGGCTATGCGTGGCGGTTATGGGGGCTGCATCGTTTTCGATGACTGGATTTATGTATACGTCGACGCTGATGTGAAGAATCGTCCCATTGGGAATCTGCCCCAATGGGACGATTTGCTATCCGATTCGAAGGCAGCTTTTCGGAGCCGGTTCATCGTCGATGACGGTCGGAATGAGCTGCAAAAGTCTGGAGGCTCAAACTCCAGGAAACAGATAGTTCGGCTATCTAGTCGGAGCATTTCTGCAGGTAATCTTGTTTTTTCGTCTTGACAAAAGGGATGTCGCTCATCGGCCCGCGCCCGGAGCGTCCGGCGTTCTGCGCTGAGTTTGAAAAGCGTATTCATGGCTGGCATTATCGCACCATGGTGACCCCGGGTCTTTCTGGCTTGGCTCAGGTGACGGGTGGATATGATTTGCTCCCGAAGGAGAAAGTGGTGCTTGACCTGTGGGAAATCGGCGCATTCTAACCATGGTGGTTAGAATGGTTGGAAATGAATCGAATCGAGGGGAGTGGTCGCGGCTCGCTTTTGTTATGCCCGTCTGGATGGAAGGCATAGCGGGCAATCGTCTCAGAGACACATCGCTACGCCAATTCGTATCGCAAGGCGCGGCCTGCGCCGAGCGTTGCGATTTGCCCCTTGTCCACCATCTCTTTCAATATGCGGCCGGCCGTGGATTGGCTGACCTCGAGCAGCGCCTGCGCCTCTTTTCGGGTGATTGAGGGGTGCTCTGCCAAGAACCGCAGAATCTCATCCTCTCGGGAATGGGAAGCAGAGGGCGCCTCTGTGCTATTTGCCGCAGGCTCTTTTGCTTTCGTTGCCGTGAAGTTCACGTTGGGCAGGACGATTTTGAATGCGTTATTCGTGGCTATGATTTGCGGCTGAGTGGCCGCGCCCGTGTAAGCTCCCATGATTTTCCTCATTCCCGTGCCGTATGCCTCGATGAGCTGCAGGCGGTAGAAGACGTTGGCGAGATGCGGGTTCCGGCAGGCGGAGACGCCCATCATCAGGTCTTCCAGCTCCAAGCCGGGCAAAAGGCCGCCGACGGACACGAACTCGATCCTGTCGTCGTAGATGCTGATCAGCGTGCTGGCGTGGAAGGAGTAGTCCCTGTGTACGAGCGAATTCAGCAAGGCCTCGCGCACGGCGACCTCCGGGTAGTCCCGGGTGTCGACGCGCAGCAGCTTTTGGAAAGTAGCATGGGTCTGGTTGTGGAAGTCGATGTAGTCGTAGGCCTCGCCGAGCTGCCGCATAAGGGACCCGGAGAACTCCCGGCGGTCCTTGAACACACTCTGATCCGCCCCCTCGAAAACGGCCGCTTTGATGGTGTGCGGGCACTGGTCGGACAGGAGCAGGCCGAGGTTCGTGTAGAGACCGTCCGATGAGGTTATCTTCAGGGTCTGCATCTGCGGCGCGCCGAAGGGGATATTTCGGGCTTCGAATTCCCCTTTCGTCGACTCAAAGGTGAGCCCTTGGTCGAGGGAGCGCATGTCCTCGAAGCTGTCGCCGTCGGTCTCCTTGATCATCTGCCGGATGGCCGCATCGGTCGCCGGGACGGAGGAGTACCCCTGCCGAACGTAGACGCCCTCGGGGCGCAGGCCCTTCTTCGCCAGGTAGTAGGGGCGGTTCGTGCCGCGCTGGACCTTGACGGCCACGACCGCCTTCCCGTCGCAGTCGAGCGTTTCGTAGCTGACGAACATGGTGACGTCCGGTCTCACGGCGTCTCGCACCATGTTAGAGACCTGCAGGGCGCACCCGTCGGCGTCTTCGACGCCCAGTACGGTGCCGTCGTCGCCGACGCCCACGTAGACCGTTCCGCCGTTGCTGTTCGCAAAGGCGACAATCTCCTTCTTGATGCCGTCCTGCGCAACGGCCTTCAGCTCGACTGTCTCTGTTTCCTGGAATTCCATGTTGCCCGCCTTCCGATTCTATTCTACCCATATTCTAACCATTTTATTAACCATGGTGGTTAATAAAATGGTTAGAATCGAACTGAATCGAGGGAGTGGTCGGGGCTCGCTTGCGCGATTGAAGGGTGCTTCATAGGGATTCCTCGCGGTCATGCGCTTCGTCGTTTCGGTTTTTGTGCTGTCGACAACTTCCGTCCTGGCTCCTGAATCTACCGTGATTTCATAGCTGCTGCCTTTGGTTGGCCTTAATACTCGCGACGTTATCGACGGCGTGTGCTTGGAGCCGCGCATCGGCACCCACAACAATAACCCGAGCTTCGGCTAGGCGGTTACTGCCTGCCCAAAGACACCAAACGGCTGTTGGCAAACTACAGGGACGTGCCCCAGAACCTGATTGAAGCCATTGTCGACGCCAACCGAACTCGTAAAGACTTCGTCGCCGACGAGGTGCTGCAGATGGTGTGGGATAGGGTCTACGAGGGCAAGAAGAAGCCCGTCGTCGGCGTGTACCGCTTGACCATGAAGTCGAACAGCGACGACTTCCGGGCGAGCTCTATCCAGGGTGTTATGAAGCGCGTCAAGGCCAGGGGCGTGCCCGTGGTGGTCTACGAGCCCACGCTCGACGCGCCGGAGTTTTTCGGCAGCGAGGTCACGCACGATTTGGCCAAGTTCAAGGCCGAGCGTAACGTAATCGTGGCTAACCGCTGGAGCGACGACCTAGCCGACGTGGCCGACAAGGTGTACACGCGCGACTTGTTCAAGAGGGGCTAGCGCAGACGGGACCTCTGTTTGGGACTCTGCTGGATTGAATCGAGGGGTGTATCGGCTTGCGCCGATGCGCCCCTCTTCCGATTTTGGCGTGGCTGGATTTTGGGTTTGAGTCGGGCGACGCGTCGTGCGGTGCAGGCGATTCGTTTTTTTTGCGGGGAGTGCTCGACACTATTTTGCTAATGGGTTCAAATCTTGGTACGGACGTATCGACTGTGTGCGTCAAGCCGCAAGAACTGAGGCCGTAGCAACCTCGGCCTTTCCTTAGCGGTGGCCTGTCGTCAAATTGGCTAGAAAAACTCGACAGGAATGTTGAGTTCGAGCGCCGTTTTCGCAATCGTCCTAATTTGTTCTTCGTTTGCGGTGATTGGAACGCGCATGACGCATTGGTCGCTCATTTCGGAAAAGGTGCTTTTCTTTTGTGGCGAACGGTGTCGGCAGCTCTCTTTTTTTTGGTGTCTCTGGTTCGCAGATGCGCATTAAAATCCGAAAGGTTGTGACGCTTTTTTCAGCGACACTTTTCGTCGTGTTCGCATTCTTCGCTATCCATGCGACGAAATCGTTGCTAGGAAGGGAAGATGCCTGAATTGTTCCGCTGGGGAAAGATGTTTGCACAATGATGGCGGTTGCATCTTTTCTGGTGATCTCATTCGCCCAATTTCTCCCTAAGTCTGTTGGTAGGCCCGTTTCGTCCAGGATGCCTAGCTTTTTGAGGGTGTTAATGTTTTTCTGGGCATTCTTCTTCGAGATGTTACCATGCTGAAGCTTGACCAGGTTTTCCTTCTCTAACGGGACCTCGGGATTCTTGTTGATTGCCCTGCAGGCAGCTAGAGCGATCTTCTCGCTAAGAAAAAAATTGCATGATGAGTTCATGGGGCTCCTTCAGTATGTTTTGTCTGAAGTTGGCTAGTTTCCATCATGAAGCTTGTGTTCTGCGGTCAGGTCTATTCGTTGGTGACTCTTGATGAGCCGTTCTTTTCCGATGACTTCGAAGCTTGGATTAATTGTCCCGTGTGCCCTCTTTGTTTTTGGGCCCATAAGGGTCTGTTTGTCGTCGGTGAAGGAGATTTGCGAGCTGGGGGTGATTTGGGCAAGGTTACGAAGAAGCAGGCGACGTGCGTGAAGCATGTCGTGCTTGCGTTGGGTAAACTTAGCGGGTAAGAACCGAGCGCACTCACTCATGCCGAGCCCCCTTGGCTCGATACGAGAAGCGGGTGTTCCGATGACGATCGCTTTACTGTCGTTATTGCCAAACAGGCGATAAAGGGATGCTACAGTTCGCCGGCCTGCAGTGACGTTACGTTTGCAAACCTGGCCTCATGAGCGGAGAGCTGTCAAAGAACCAAGCAAAAAGCCTGGTGGGTTTTTCGCAAAGTACGTGAATTCTTTTGGCGAAGAGGCGTCGTTTGCCAGGTTGGTCGTTGACGAGTGGAGAGAAGCCCATAAAGAAGTATTTCTCGAAGCCCCCGAGCCCCTTAAAGATATTTCATATTCGATAGATTCCCGGGCTGTTGTTGTCGGCAGGCTTAAAAGAACGGACACCATTGTTGGAAAGCTTGGCGTCCTGGTTTGAATATGAAGCTTAACGAGATGTGCGATATCGCTGGGTATCGAGTAATCGCAAGCGACATAGAAGCGGTAAAGCAAATCTCTACAGCAATTGAGAATCGGCTAACGTAAAACCGGGAACTGATGTGAGGGATTACATTGTGCGCCCAAAACAAACGGCTATAGAAGCACGCACGTTATCTCACGGCACAATGCGCCCGAAGCTGGGTTGACCAATCTGCCCTGCGGACTCAAGTTCAAACTCGCCTCCGGCATGCATGGGCGACTGCGTTGGAAACCTATGATGCGATGTCGAGAAATGCTTTGAAGTTCGGTGGTGAATCGAAAAAGGAAAAGAGGCTGTTTGCCTCGATTCCGAATGCTTTTGCTATTAAAGAGGGGTCCCGCTGGTTCCAGAAACGCCCGCGTTTAGGGGCGAGCTGCGAAGGGAAATCGCATCCCTAAACAATGAGTTGTTTGCAATCGAGAAACTTAGAGCGTGCTCAGATTCGGTGACAATCGTTCCACGGAGGGGAATTTTTTCAGGCGATGCTCTTTGCCTTATGGTTATTGACTATGAGATTCAAAAGACCGACCTGTTTGTTTACGACACGGTTGATGAGGTCGAGGCTAATCAGATGTATGCCAAAAGCGAGCGAATGAAGAAGGGATTGCAGGACGTGCTGCTGGTCAGGGTGGCTTCTTTGAAAGCCTTGAACGAAGCTTATCCGAATTATTCAATGGATATCGCCCGTTTCCTTGCTGAGGTTGATGAGTTCCTTTGCGAGGGACGTTAAATTGGCAAATGCGCTGCTTAGAAGATCACTTGTGTGGCGATGCGTAAACGGCGGCGTCGTATGGTATCGGCTTGTATCTAGTGTAGGCTGACGCTTCGCTCTTTTTCGGTCCGTTTCCCTAGCACAAAAGAGGCGCCCCGCAGGGCGCCTCAATCATCTTCTCCCGATCCCGTTACTTCTTCTCGGCCTTTGCGGCGGGACGTACGGGCTTTTCGCTGTCGCGATGCATGTTGATGTAGTCCAACAGCTCGCTGCGCTTGTGGATGTTCATCTTCGCGTAAATGTGGCGAATATGCGTTTGCGTGGTGTAGGGGCTAATCACGAGCTTGTTCGAGATGTTGTCCACCGTGTAGCCGCGCGCCACGAGCTTCAAAATCTCACCCTCACGCTTCGAGAGCTTGAATTCCGCGATAACCGCGTCGCAAATCTCTTCGGTGTCGTTCTGCGTGGCAGGCGCCGTGGTTACGTGAATGATGTCGCCTTCGCTGCGTACAAGCGGAATAAGCGACAGCGCTACAAGGCACATAAGGAACAACGATGTGGGCTCGACGAATATGCTCCAAATGCCCTGAATGTCCTCGTACAGAACAGCCCAAACTTCGCCGATTGAAAAGCCCAGGCGCACAATGGCGCTCGACGCGCAAAACGCCGCAACGGGAGCCATGTAGCCCTTCGACGACATGGTGCCGAAATACGAAATCACGAACAACTCGAAAATGCCGGCCAGAATCACGGCGAGCGTGAACGCAATTGTGTCAAATTCGACGTGATTGCTCAGGAAAAAGGCAATGGCGACAATGGCCGCAACCATGAAGTAGGGAAGAAGCTTGTATGCGGCTTCGGTGCGTTTGCCAACGCGCGCGATTGACGCAATAACAAGGCACAGAATTGCCGCCAAACCCATTCCCAAGGGGTACGCCGCCGCATCTGTGAGGATATTATCTTCAGGAACTATAGCAATCGTGAAGTAGCAGGCCACGCACGCGATGCACAGCGAAACCGATATAATAAGCGTTGCGCGATTTGTCTTTTTGCGAATCGCCTTCGGCAAAAGCGTGGGGAATACAAGTCCCTCAACCGTCTTGTTTTCGTACTTATATACTGCGCCGCACGCAATGGGCAGCAGCGCCACGAACACATTCGATACGGGCGCGGGCAAAATCTCGGTCATGATCATTGCTGCGAGCATCACTGATCCGTAGACAAGCGCGAATTTGCCTACCGCGAACGTCGAGCGTTTGCGCGTATAGAATTCGCCCCATGCGGCCCACAGAAGTGCGTTGGCCACGGCCAGCACAATGGGGAACACGACCCAAATAAAAAGGGGCAGTGTCGCCAAGGGCTTTGCAAGCGTGAACAACAGCGTGCCTGCGGCAAGTGTTCCGGCCGAAACCCATACAAGGGTAGGGTGCTCATATATATTGATGCGTCGGAGCGCCAACGGCATTACGAGGAATGCAAGCGCCGAAAACGCGAGACTCGCAAGCCAGGAATACACCATGGCGCGGCCCATGAGCGGCAAGCATACGAACACGCTTGGTGAGAACCACAGGCAATAAAACCACGCGAGTACAAGGCTCAGACCAAGATAATGGACGCCTAGCGCATCCCTTCTTTCTACCGATTCCGCATCACTTCCGAAGAAGGAAACCATACTCACAGCGTTCCCCTATCCTTTCCCTCGCGCAGTGCGGCATGTGCCGATTTATTAATCTAGCTTATCGATTTTTTTGTTCCAATAGGCCAGATTTATGCTGAATAGGGTAATTCACCTGGATTAAACCTGCATCACAGTTTTTTAAGTATACTCCAATTATCCACTAACTCGTTTGCCAGTAAAGAGCGATTCATGGTCGATGTGCGATAGCGCACTTCACGATTCGGCCACAAAATGCAACTTGTCTGATCGATGAGGCCTTTGGGGAACCGGGAGTCGGCAACAAAGCCGAACATCCGGAATAAGGCTTCATGCGATGGCACGATCCCTTGGAAGGAGGCGGAATTCGCTGGGCTTAAGGGGCCTACTTATTTGGCGTCGCGCATGCGCGACACGCGTCCCGCGAGTTCTTATGAAGTCCTTGGCTCTTTTGAACGGAGCAATTCGGAAAACGATCAAGAACTTCATAAGCAAGGAGAGGGACGCTCGTACCGGAAAGCATTGCTTTCTTAAGGTAAACGAGAAAGGGAAAACACATGTCCATTCTTGCAAAGAGCAAGGGCGAGGTGACGTACAAGGACCTCACTGGTTTCCACAAGTGGTTCTTGATCATCCTCATTTCGATGGGTTCCTCCATCATCTACACGCCGATGTATCTGAAGGGCGTCTTCTACGATCCTTTGATGACGGCCCTCGGCTGCACCAACGCCGACTTGGGCGCAATGGTGTCCTTCTACGGCATCGTTGCTCTTATCTGCTACCTGCCTTCGGGCATCATTGCCGACAAGTTCCGCATGCGCACCTTGGCGTGGGTCGGCTTCGTCGGCACCGCAGTGCTCACGTTCCTCTACGCGATGCTTCCTTCCGTGCAGATGTGCTACGTGCTGTTCGGCGGCATGGGTCTTACCTCCATCCTGATTTGGTGGGGCACCCGTTTCAAGGTTATTCGTCTTTGCTGCGAAGAAGATGAGTATCCTGCCCGCATTGGTGTTTCCTACTCCATCTATGGCGTTACCGGCCTTGTTGTTGGCGTTATCAACGCTGCCATCATCGCCGCTATTCCCGACACCGTCTTCGCTATGCAGTCGGTCATCATCTTCCTTGGTGTTTTGATTGCCATCCTCGGCGTTCTGTCCTTCGTCTTCATCCCCGACTTCAAGGGCGAGATTAACAAGGACGCCAAGCTCTTCAGCGTTGCTGACGCTGCTGAGGCCATCAAGACCCCCGGCGTTCTGTGGGCTTGCCTCGGTTACTTCTGCGTCTACTGCGTGTACCAGGGCGCTACCTACACCACTCCGTACCTGTCTCAGGCCATGGGCACCGATGCTAACACCGTTAACATCATCGGCCTCATTCGTACCTATGGTATTGGCCTGCTCGCTGGCCCGGTTATTGGCGCCATCGCTGCGAAGGCTAAGTCCTCCAAGACCATCATCGGCTGCTTCGCGCTTGCCATCGTGGTTCTGGGCGCCTTCATCGTGATGCCTCAGGATTCCGGCCTGTCCATCGTGGCTTGCTGCCTGGTCGTCGTGTTCGGCTTCGCCACCTACGGCGCTTTCTCCATCGGCTCCTCGCCGCTCTCCGAGCTCGGCATTCCGATGCGAATTTTCGGCACCGCCGCTGGCATCCTTTCCGTTATCGGCTTCCTGCCTGACGTGTTCATTCACACCTGGTACGGCTCGCTGATCGACGCTTCCGGCGTCGCAGCCTTCAACCAGATCTTCGGCTTCGAGATCATGTTCGCCGTCCTCGGTATCATCTTCCTGGTCATGTGCATCCGCGCCATCAAGAAGCATGCTGCCTCTCAGGCCAACTAACTTTCAAGCACTTTAGCGGCCGGCTCGCATAATGCCGACCGGCCGCACAGGCCCCTTATTACCAGCGAATCCGCTGGCCTCGTGGAGAGGCGACGCCAAACGCCTCTCCACCTTCCCAAGTCATCGAGAAAGGATTGAACATGGAAAATAAAGTCGATCCACAGCTGCTTATGAACGATCAGATGAAAGCCGTCCTCCAGAAGTCGGCCGAGCTTGCAGGCGACGCCTTCGTCACCGACGTGGGATTCGCCGAGATGCGCGAGAACTACGTGCGCGAGCGCCGCTTCTGGAACGAGGGCGGTCCGGTTATGGCCAAGACCGTCGAGTGCACGTTCGAAGGTCCCATGGGCGAATTCATGGCTCGCTACTATTACCCCGTCGAAGCTGAGAAGCTTCCCGTGATTGAATTCATTCACGGCGGCGGTTTTGTTGTGGGCAGCCCCGACACCCACGATCGCGTGTGCCGCATTCTCGCCGAGAAAACGGGTGCGGTTGTCGTGAGCGTCGACTACCACCTGTCTCCTGAGTCGAAGTATCCCACCAACATTCAAGAGTGCGTGATGGTCGCCAAGCACCTGCACGAGCATGGTGCTGAAGAAGGCATCGACGGCGACGATCTTTCGTTCGCCGGCGATTCGGGCGGCGCAGTTCTTTCGATGGCATCGAATTTGTGGCTGCGCGACGAAGAGGGCGACAACTCCTTCGTGAAGAGCCTGCTTCTGTACTACGGTTTCTATGGCCTTGAAGATTCCATGTCGCAGCGCCTGTACGGTTGGGATATCGACGGCATGCGCAAGGAAGACCTTATCTACTACAACGAGTGCTGGCTCAACGACCTGGCTACCGAAACCAAGGCGCCGTATGTGGACATGTTCCACAACGACCTTACGACGAGCATGCCCGTGTGCTACATCGCCGCTGCCGGTCTCGACCCGCTGCGTGACGATTCCGAGCTTTTGCACCGCGTTCTCGACACCAACGGCGTGCGCAACCAGCACGAAGTGTTCGAAGGCGTGCTGCATGCATTCGTTCACTACTCCCGAATGCTCGATGAAGCTTCTGAGTGCATCGAACATTCCGCTGAATTCTGGAAGACCCGCCATCAGGCGTAGCTTCAATAGGGCAGATGCCCACCCCAATCCTGTCATATTCCGGCGATGCCGGATGTGAGTGCAACCAATAAGGAGGTTCTCAATGGATTTCAATCTGACCGACGAACAAGAGCTCATCGTGGCGTCCTACCGCGACTACATGGAGAGCGAGAACTGGGAGACCTACTTCCACGAGTGCGATGAGAAGCACGAGTACCCGCTGCGCTGGGCCCAGGGCCTTTGCGAAATGGGCTTCGACCGCATCATGCTCGATGAAGAGCACGGTGGCCTCGGCCTCGAGCAGCCCATCACCACGCTGATGGCGATCTACGAGGTTCTCGGCCAGTACGGTGCCCCGACCTATGTTCTGTACTTGCTCACCGGTTACAACACCATCGTCCGCGAGGGCACTCAGGAGCAGATCGATGCTTGCCTGAAGTACCTGGGCACGGGCGAGCAGGTCGTGAACTCCGCTTGCACCGAGCCGGGCGCCGGCTCTGACGTTTCCGGCCTCGTGACCACCTACAAGCGCGAGAACGGCAAGATTTACCTCAACGGCACCAAGACCTTCATTACCTCTTCCAAGGGTGTTAAGTACCTCATCATCATGTGCCGCGACGCCGACAACCCGGATGTCATCTCCGAGTTCTTCGTCGACATGTCCAAGCCGGGCATCTCGCTGTCCCCGCTCACCAAGCTGGGCCTGCGTATGGACTCCTGCTGCGAGGTCTACCTCGACAACGTCGAGATGGAAGAGAAGGACTTCTTCGGCAAAGAGGGCAACGGCTTCAACCGCGGCGTCGCTGACTTCAACTTCGAGCGCTGGCTCGTTGCTGCTTGCGACTACGGCACGGCTATCTCTGCTTTCGAAGACGCTGCCAAGCATGCTTGGGCTCGCGTTGCCTTCGGCAAGCCGGTCGCTCGCTTCCAGCTGAACTCCCTGAAGTTCTGCCACATGGCCATCAAGCTCGACTCCATGCGCAACATGCTTTACGAAGCTGCTTGGAACGCCGACACCAACCTCGGCGGCGACGTCGACGCTGGCCAGGCTGCAATGTGCAAGTACTTCTGCGCCAACGCTTCCTTCGAGGTCGTTGACGACGCTATGCAGGTCATGGGCGGCATCGCTGTTGCTTCTGAGCACCGCATCAACCGCATCTGGCGCGACCTGCGTGTCGACCGTGTCTCCGGCGGCACCGACGAGATGATGATTCTCACCGCTTCCAAGAACGCTATCAAGGCGTATCGCCAGTAATTCGCATCGTATGGCCCCGTCGTGGGCGGGGCCGTGCAGCGTTTACTAATAACGTGAGGCGCAAGTCGCCTCGCATTTGGGGAAATCTCAACGGGTGCGCCGTGTGAGGGCGCGGCGCACCCTGAGAAACGAGAAAGGACCAGCAATATGGCTGCCATTCCTACCGAAAAACCGAGCTTTGGTGTTCTCGACGACGTCAAAATCGTCTTCGCTGCAATGGAGGAAGCTATTCCTCGCGCTTGCAACATCATGGCTGACTGGGGTGCCGATGTTACGTGGCTCGAGAACACGGGCTATGGCGACACCGTTCGCGATGCTAAGAACGCTGCTCAGGCCGAGCGTCGTAACTGCCGCTCCGTCGCTCTGAACCAGTTCACCCCCGAGGGCAAAGAAGTTCTGTTGAAGATGCTCAAGGACACCGACATCTTCTTCGAGTCCTCCAAGGGCGGCACGTGGGAGCGCAAGGGCTTCACCGATGAGGATATGTGGGCCGTTAACCCCAAGCTCATCATCGTCCACTGCTCCGGCTACGGTAAATTCGGCGACCCCGACCGCGTTAAGCGTCCTGCTTACGACGGCACCGTTGGCCCTTACGCTGGCCTCACCTGCCAGAACGGCACCGCTGAGCAGCCGATGATTTCCATGCCGTACTCCGGTGACTACATCAACTCCTACCTGCTCATTGCTGCCTCCCTGGCTGCACTGCGCAAGGCTGACCGCACCGGCAAGGGCGAGAGCATCGACTGGGCAATGTATGAGGGCATCATGTACATGAGCCAGTACTACCTGGTCGACTTCCTCAACGAGGGCATCAAGTGGCCTCGCGCTGGCGCTCGCAACGTCAACCTCTGCGGTATTGGCGTGTACAAGTGCAAGGACGGCTTCATCGCTTTGAACCTGTTCGGCATTCGCCAGAACAAGTGGATTATCGAAGAGCTCGGCCTGGGCGAGCACTGGGGCACCCCCGAGCTGCCCGAGGACACCGCTTCCCTGTGGCTGTCCATGCCCATCGCTAAAGAGTTTGAGAAGCGCCTTGAGGCTTGGCTGCTCGAGCATGACAAGCTGGAGCTCGAAGAGATTCTGGCCGACCATGCTATCGCCGCTCAGAGCGTTTACGAGTTCGAAGATATGGTTGCCGACAAGCACATGGCTGCCCGTGGCAACTTCGTCGAGTGGGAGACCAAAGACGGCGACACCTTCAAGGGCCTCTCTCCCATGCCTCGCTTCGAGCAGACCCCGGGCCAGATTTGGCGCCCGATGCCTGCCCAGGGTGGCGACACCATGGACGTCCTCACCAAGCTTGGCTACACCGCCGAGCAGGTGCAGGAGCTCGCTGAGAAGAACGTCGTCAAGATCGGCGAGAACTAAGCGGGATTTCGCGATTTCTATCGCGGCGTAATTGCCGATGTGGCCCGCATTCGTGCGGGCCACATTTTAAAACTGGGGATTTTTACCAGGAATTCGGGGAAAGGTTTAGCGCATGGCAACTATTGTGGGAAACCAGAATTTGGCTGACATGTGGGAATGGCTCGCCACTAACAGGGGGTCGCATACCTTCCTTGAATTTCATGGCAAAGATGGCTCGCAGCGCGATTTCACCTATGCCGAATTCAATGCATACATCAATCGCGTTGCGAATCTTCTTTGCTCGGTCGGCGTGACCGCCGGCCAGAATGTGGGCGTGCAGCTCTACAACAGCCCCGAGCACATCGCATGTTGCATGGCGTGCGCCAAGCTCGGCGCGGTGGCGGTGCCCATCAATATGCAGCACACGCTTGCCGAATGCGTGTACGTGTTCGAGAAGTGCGACATTTCGGTGGTTATCGCCGAGCCCGATTGCCAGTGCTACTACTGCGCGGGTGTGGAAAGCTGCATTGCCGGACCACTTGGTGGAGAGCCGCACCATGTGCCTACGCTGTTCATCGCGCACGCAGGAGACGAAGAACTCTTCGATGCGGCGCGCGACTTCGACGCGGAAGTCGCTGAGCAGACAAGCGAGCTTTCGGTTTCGATCGACATCGACCCGCTCGATACGGCCATGATTATTTTCACCTCGGGTACTACGAGCGACCCGAAGGGTGTTGAACTAACCCACGCCAACATGCTCTATGGCGGCTACTACGGCGATTGGCAGTGCAATCTTTCGCCTGATGACCGCCTGCTCACGACCATGCCGGCGTTCCATTCCAATTTCCAAACGGCGGCGCTCATGCCCGTGCTCACTTGTGGCGCGACGCTTATTTTCGTCGAGAAATACAGCGCTCATCGCTATTGGTCGCAGGTGCGCGAATTCGGCGCCACCGCGCTGCAGCTCGTCGCCATGATGGTGCGCACCCTTATGATGCAGCCCGTTATGGAAGGCGAGCGCGACCACAACGTGAAGTCGGTGCAGTATTACCTGGCCATCGAGGAGCCTGAGAAAGACGAATTCGAGAACCGTTTCGGCGTGCGCCTGCAGAACTGCTATGGCCTTACCGAGTCGGTGTGCTGGGTCACGACTGATTTGCCATATGGCGAGCGCCGCTGGCCGAGCGTGGGCCGCAGCGGCCTGGGCTATGACGTGCGCGTGGTCGATTCCGAGGGCAACGTGCTTCCTGCCGGTGAGGTGGGCGACATCGTCTTCCATGGCGAGATGGGCGTCTCCCTTATGAAGGGCTACTACAACGACGAGGCCGCCACGAATTCCTGCGTTGACTGCAAAGGCTGGATGCGCTCGGGCGATAAGGGCTATTTCGACGAGGGCGGCTGGATGTATTTCGTCGATCGCAAGTCCAACATGATCAAGCGTGCTGGCGAAAACATTTCCGCCTCTGAGGTTGAAGAGGTTCTGAATACATTCCCCGGCCTTGCCGAGGTGGCGGTCATCGGCGTTGATGACCCGGTTCGCGACCAGGCCGTGAAGGCGTTCCTCGTGTTCGAGCCGAACGTCGAGCCCGATGTGGAGGCCGTGCTTGAGCATTGCCGCCACAACCTGGCCCATTTCAAGGTTCCAACCATCGTAGAGGTGGTGGATGCACTGCCCCACACGAGCGTGGGGAAGTGTGCGAAGAAGCTTCTGCATTAAACGGGTTTCTTCATATAGATCAGTTGTTTGCTGAAAGGGGAGGACATTGGCTATTTCAACTGAGATTGTAGGTAAGACCTTCGGGCCTTTCGTGCGTGACTACACCTTCAAAGATTTGGAGATTTGTGCGCTCGGATGCGGTGCTGGCTGGGACGGTCGCGTTGACTTGGAATATGTCAACGAACACGACGCGAAAAACCCCGACCTGAAGGTTCTCCCGATCTTCGCCGTGCCGCTGACCGTGAACGAGGAAATGACGACGACGCTCGACTACGGTTTTGACTATTCCGGTTCGTTGCATTACGGCATCGACGTGCATTTCCATGCGCCGTTCAAGATGTCTGACCACATTGAGACCTATGTGACCCAAGAGGCCATTTGGGACCGCGGCGAGGGTCGCGGCTCGCTTTCGAAGCAGGTGGGCAAGTCGTATTCCGCCGACGGCACGCACCTGTGCACGGTTGATACCTATGACTGCTGCATCTATGACGGTGGTTGGGGTGGCGAGCTTCCCCCGAAGGACGCTGTCGATTACCCCGATCGCGAAGCCGATTTCGCGTACGAGGAAACCTACGGCTACAACTGGCCGCTCGTATACCGCATGATGGGCGACTGGCATCAGCAGCACATCGACTGGTCCTACACCGAGCAGACCGGCCTCGAGCGCCCGATCGCTCACGGCGTGAGCAGCGCCGGCGTGGCGATGCGCCATGTGATTTCCTTGCTGTTCCCGGGCCACCCCGAGGCTATGACGCGCTTTAAGTGCCGCTTCACTTCCCCCGTCCTGCCTGGCGTTCGCTTGCGCACCGTGGTATGGAAGACGGCCGAAGGCGAGGCAAGGTTCCGAATGGTCAACGCCGACGCTCCCGATTCGAAGCCGTTCCTTAACAATGGTATCGTTGAGTGGGATCCTGAGCGCGCATAGCATTCGCACGCGGCATTTCTAGTTAGTAGTGGGGCTCGCTGGAGTGGTTCGGCGAGCCTTCTTATAGGCGATTACGTTTCAAAGGAGGAACAATGAGCGCTATTAAGAAAACGACTCAAGTTGTGAGTCCGCCTAAGAACGACAGCGATATGGCCTGCGAAGGCAACGATATGGCTCGCGAAGAGATTCTGCACCAGGCGAGCCCCGACGTGCGCACGCAGCGCGCGTACGTCGAAGAACATGGCAAATGGTCGCCCGAGCGCGTCGCCCGATATGTGAAACGCAAGGCGAAAAAGACCATCGACGACGTTGCGATGACGCCGTTTTTGCGCAAGATCGCCATTTTCTCGAGTGGCGGTTCATTCTTGGACGGCTACGTGCTTTCGCTTATCGGCGTGGCGCTTACGCAAATCACCCCCATGTTCAACCTCACCGCGTCCGAATCGGCCGCCATTGGCGCGTCGGTTATGCTGGGCATTCTGGTGGGCACCATTGCCGGCGGCTATCTGACCGATGCCATCGGCCGTAAGAAAATGTTCATAATCGACCTGGTTGCCATTGCCCTCTTTTCGATTCTGAGCGTTTTTTGCAGCAACCCGTGGGAACTCGTCGCGGCGCGCTTCTTCATCGGCGTGTTCGTAGGCGCCGACTATCCCATTGCGACTTCGCTTATCGCCGAGTTCACGCCGAAGAAATACCGCAGCATTTCGATGGGCGCGGTGTCGGCGGCGTGGTATTTGGGCGCTACAGTGGCCGCGTTTGTGGGTTACTTCCTCTATACCGTGCCCGATGGTTGGAAGTGGATGCTCGGTTCGGCGGTTGTTCCCTGCATTATTCTGTTGGTTGGCCGTCACGATATCCCCGAATCTCCCATGTGGCTCGCGAAGAAGGGTCGCAAGGAAGAGGCTGACGAAATCGTGCACCGCGTGTTCGGCGAAGACGTCGAGCTCGAGGATGAGGAAGAGCAGCCGAAGACCTCGCTGCGCATGTTGCTGCATTCCGGCTACATGAAACGCATGGTGTTCATGGGCGTGTTCATTCTGTGCCAGGTGGTGCCGATGTACGCCATTTACACGTTCGGCCCCGACATTATGACCGCGTTCGGCTTGGGCGAGGGCCAGGAATCGATTTTGGGCGAGAGCGTCGTGAGCTTGTTCTTCCTGATCGGTTCTATTCCCGCGATGTTCTGGCTGAATTCCATGGGCCGTCGCAAGCTGTTGCTCATTAGCTTGGTGTTCATGGGTGCGGGCCTTACCATTCTTGGCGTGTGGCCCGCGGCACCGATTTTCGTTGTGGTTCTTGCGTTCGGCATGTACGCATTCTTCAGCGGCGGCCCGGGCATTCTGCAGTGGCTCTATCCCAACGAGCTGTTCCCGACCGAGGTTCGCGCTTCGGCTGTGGGTATCGCCATTGGCTTCTCGCGCATTGGCACCATTGTGTCGACGTACGGCACGCCGCTGTTCTTGGCTGCGTTTGGTGTTGGCCCCACGATGCTCGTGGCGGCGGTGCTTGTGGGTATTTGCCTGGTTATGTCGTGGTTCATTGCCCCCGAGACCAAGGGCAAGTCGCTCGCCGAGACGAGCGCGCTCGAGGGAATCGATTCGGTTTACAAGGCACGTTAATTCATGGACAAAGTTTTTTCGAACCCGGACGTGTATTGCGTTCGGGTTCCTTTCGTTAATTTAGGCTCGGGCGAGTCGAATTGCTACATTGTGCGCGACGGCGGCGATTGCTTGGTGGTTGACCCGGGTGCGGCCAATGAAGTGGGTATGCGCCGTGTGCGCAATGCGCTCTTCGAGCTTGGCGTGGCGCTGGGGGAGTGCAAGGTGTTTTTGACGCACACGCACTTCGATCATGCCGAGGCGGCGCGGGTGCTGTTTCCCGAGGGCACGTGCGTGTATGTGTCCGAGGTGGGCTTCGAGGAGCGCAGTCCTATTCGCGCCGAAGCCGCGCGCGAGCTGTTCGTGCGGCGCATGCTGAAGATGGGAGCGACGCTGGCCGATGCCGAGGAATATTCGCGCAACGATTACGAGCCCACGTTTCTGCCGGCGGGCGCGTTCGACTACCGTTTCGTGCGCGAGGGTGACGAGGTGCATGTGGGGCGCTTCGTGTTCGACGTCGTTGAGGTACCGGGGCATACGCTCGATTTGGTGTGCTTGGTGGGGCGTGACGGCGCGCCGTCGTTTACGGGCGACGAGGTGATTTTCGGCACCACGCCGAGCGTCGATGCGCCGTTCGATGGCGAAGATGCGCTTGCGCTGTATATGGAAGGGCTTGGCCTGAGCGGCGATGGTCCGCAGCGGCTTGCCCTGTGGCGTTCCGACGGCAAGCGAGTGTTCGGCGCGAGCGGCATGCAGTCGGAGCGCTTCGGTGAGAAGCGCTTCTTCGGTTCGGGCGGGCGGCAGCTGCATGGCCCGCGTGGCGTGCGCGTGCAGGAGCCCGATGAGCTGCAGCTTGGCAGGGTCGATGCGCGCGTGCAGGTGGCCGATGGTGCGGCTGGCAAGAGTCGTTCTGCCGCGTGGGCGGATGAGCGCTCGCAAGCGGGGGATGCTCGTTTGCGGACAGGTGCCCGTTTGGAGGCTGTCGCGAACTCGAGACTGGATCAGGCGGTGCGAGCTTGCGCGAATCCGCAGGTCGGTGGGGCGTCGGATGCCGAATCGAATTCGCGGGAGGGCGCGAACTCGCAGGTCGACGGGGCGTTGCTGAACGACATGCTCGATGAGGCCTTGGCGTATGAGGCGCACAAGGCTGGCGCGGTAGTGCGCGAGCGCGACGATTCGCAGCCGCATGGCGTTGATGGAGAATGGCTCCAGCACGTGCACTGGACGCTTCCCGGGCATGGCGAGGGATTCGGCGGACAAACGCTGCGTTCGCGCGCGGCCGATATCGTGTCGCGCAAGCTGCGCCATTGCGACCGCATGATCGCGACCGCACGCGAGTGCCCCGGCATTGGCGGGGAAGAGTTGGCGCGGCGTTCGCTCACGCAGAAAGATGTGACCGCCTGGCGTGCGGCGCCTTCGATTTCGCGATATTACTCTATGCTCGAAGCGTTCGTTGGCGTGCGCTACCTGGAAAACCAAGGCAAGCTCCGCCGCGAAGAAGTCGACGGCACCTGGCGATTCCATGCGTGTTAGTGCGGGCTTGGGGTTGGTGTCTGCGGGAACCTGTTAAATGCTCGCAGCGTTTAACAGGTTTTTGCGCTCCTGGCGTGTTCGCGGTTCGGCCAACCTGTTAAACGCTACGAGCATTTAACAGGTGGCGGTCGTTGGCGGGTGGCGAGCGTCCCACGCGTAGCGGGCATTTCGCAGCGGGGAGGCGTCCGGTAGGTTTTCGGGTTTCGAAGCTTGTGAAATTCCCGCGAAGTGCAGGGATTGTCTGATATACTGCAACGGTTGCAATTACCCAGGGCCTTGTTTCCACGCACCACCTGCATGGATTCGCGGCATTGGGCGAATGAAAGTAAGCGGCTCGCAACAGCCGCGCGATGGCACGTTCGCGTGTCAAGAAAGGTGGAGCAATGACTGCAACCACTCGTTCCATTGACAAAGAGACCGTCAAGGCCCTCATCGCTGAGTACGGCAAAGGCGAAGGCGATTCCGGTTCCGCCGAGGTTCAGGTCGCCATCATGACGCACCGCATCAAGCACCTTACCGAGCACCTCAAGGAGCACAAGAAGGACAACCACACCCGTCGTGGCCTTATGCAGCTCATCGGTAAGCGTCGTCGTCTGCTCAAGTACATCAAGGATCGCGACATCGAGAACTACCGTGCTCTCATCAAGAAGCTCGGCATTCGCGACAACATCTAAGTCTTGCATGGAGCCCGCTTCGGCGGGCTTTTGCAGTATATAGCGGTCGGGCAGGGCAGGGGCCCCGCTTGCTCGCGAGGGGCATGAAGAGCATGCCTCCGAAGAAGAAGAGAAAGAAGAACTTTCTACATGGAAAAGATCGTCGAGAGCTTCGAGCTGTACGGCAAGAGCTACCGCCTGGAAACCGGCGAGCTCGCCAAGCAGGCCACCGGCGCCGTGCTCGTCACGCAGGGCGAAACCACGTGCCTGGTCACCGCTGTTGTCTCCAAGGAGCAGAAGGACTACGACTTCTTCCCGCTGACCGTCGACTTCATCGAGAAGATGTACGCCGTCGGCCGCATTCCGGGCGGCTACCTCAAGCGCGAGGCCAAGCCTTCCGACAAGGGCACCCTTACCGCCCGCATGATCGACCGTCCCATTCGCCCCGGCTTCGCCGACGGCTTCAAGCAGGAAGTCCACATTGTGGCTACCACGCTTGCGTGCGACGGCCAGAACCCGCCCGACTGCATTTGCGTGGGCGGCGCCTCTGCCGCGCTTCTGTGCGGCGGTACCCCGTTCGACGGCCCGGCGGCCTGCGTGCGCATCGCTCGCAACGCCGAGACCGGCGAGTTTATCGTGAACCCCACCTACGCCGAGCAAGAAACGAGCGACCTCGAGCTCACCATCGCTGGCACCAAAGACTACATCTCTATGGTCGAAGCCGGCGCTCAGGAAGTTTCTGAGGAAGACATGCTCGCCGCCATGGAGTTCGGTCAGCAGGCCATCGCCGCCTTCTGCGAGAAACAGGCGGAATTCTTGGCCAAGGTCGCTCCCGAGCCCAAGGAATATCCCGTGCATGTGCCCGACGCCTCCATCGCCGAGCGCGTCGACGCCCACTACGACGAGATGAGCGCAGCCCTGCACGATGCCGACAAGCTTTCGCGCATCGCCAAGGTTGAGGCCCTGAAGTCGTCCATCAAGGAAAACGACTTCACCGAGGAAGAGCGCGCCGCATGGGGTAGCGACATCGCCGCCGCCTGCAAGGCTCTTGAGAAGCATGCCATGCGCCGCATGGTCATCGAGTCGGGCGAGCGTGCCGACGGCCGCGCCGCCGACGAGATTCGTCCGCTCTACATTCGTCCCGGCTACCTGCCTCGCGTGCATGGTTCGGGCCTGTTCCAGCGCGGCCAAACCCAGGCGCTCTCCATTTGCACCTTGGGTCTGCTCAACGAAGCCCAGCGCCTCGACACCATCGACCCGCAGGAATCCAAGCGCTACATGCACCAGTACAACTTCCCGCCGTACTGCACGGGTGAAACGGGCCGCATGGGCGCTCCCAAACGCCGCGAAATCGGTCATGGCGCCCTCGCCGAGCGCGCGCTTCTGCCGGTGCTACCCAGCGAAGACGAGTTCCCCTACGCAATTCGCGTGGTGAGCGAAATCATGGAATCGAACGGATCCTCTTCGATGGCTTCCACCTGCGGTTCAACCCTGGCGCTCATGGACGCGGGCGTGCCTATCAAGGCTCCCGTTTCCGGCATCGCCATGGGCCTTATTAAGGAAGGCGACGACATCGTCATTCTTTCCGACATCCAGGGCCTGGAAGACTTCCTGGGCGACATGGACTTCAAGGTCACGGGCACCGAGAAAGGCATCACCGCACTTCAGATGGACAACAAGGCCAAGGGCCTGTCCACCGAGATTCTCGGCCGTGCGCTGAAGCAGGCCAAGGCTGGCCGCCACTTCATTCTGCAGGCCATGCTCGCAGAAATCGCCGCGCCCCGCGAAGAGCTGCGCGACACCGCGCCGCGCATCGACACCATTCACATCGCGGTCGACAAGATTCGCGAGGTCATTGGCAAGGGCGGCGAAACCATTCGCGGTATCCAGGATTCCACGGGTGCTACGATTGAGATTCAGGAAGACGGCACCGTGCATATCGCGTCCGTCGACCAGGAAGCCGGCAAGGCTGCTCGCGCCGCCATCGAGGCTATCGTGAAGGTCCCCGAAGTGGGCGAGGTTTACGAAGGCCCCGTTGTTGGCATTCAGAGCTTTGGCGCGTTCATCAAGCTCACGCCTTCCAAGGACGGCCTGCTGCATATCTCCCGCATGGCCAATGGTCGCGTCGGCCAGGTCGAGGACGTGCTCTCCATGGGCGACATGGTGAAGGTCCAGGTTATCGAGATCGATCCGAAGTCGGGCAAAATCTCGCTCGACCGCTTGGAGAAGCCCGATGCTCCTGAAGGTTCCGCCCCGGCGCCCCGCCACGAGCGCGGCGATCGCGAAGATCGCGGCGAGCGTCGCGACCGCGGCGAGAAAACCGACCATCGTCCGGGTCGTTCCAACCGCGAAGCCAACGAGCATCGCACCCCGCGTCGTCGCCACTAAGCGCCGCCGCACACGCAAATAATCGGGGTTTGGGAGCTTCGGCTTCACAAACCCCGCATAAACCGGCCCCGCTGGGCACATCTTTCGCGAGGTCGGCTTGAAAAGTGGGGGAGCAGGAGATATCATGTTCCCTCGCATGTTTTGAATTCGTAGTAAAACACGTTAAGGAGTTTTCTAAATGGCAGTCAAGATTCGCCTCGCCCGCCATGGCGCAAAAAAGCATCCTGTCTACCGCGTCGTCGTGGCCGATGGCCGCTGCACCCGCGATGGCCGTTACATCGAGCAGGTTGGCCGTTACAACCCCAACACCGATCCCTCTGAGATCACCCTCGACCTCGAGAAGGTTACCGACTGGATGGCCAAGGGCGCTCAGCCTACCGACACCGTTGTTCGTCTGATCGATACGGTCAAGAAGGCTCAGTAGTCATGGCCGAGACTTCATCCGGCATCGTCGAGTTGGTGCGCGGCATCGTCGAGCCTCTCGTCGATGACGTAGACGCCGTGGAAGTTACTTCCACCTTTACCAACGACGGCTGCGAGCTCGTGGAGATTCGCGTGGCCGCAGACGACGCTGGCAAGGTGATTGGCCGTCAGGGTCGCGTAATCAAGTCGATTCGCGTGCTCGCCCGTGCTGCCGCATGTGGCAACGGCAACGCCGTGGAAGTCGAACTCGTCGAAGGGTAGCGTATATGTCGCGTCGTTGGGCCGATGTGGCCGAACTCGTCGCAACGCAAGGCTTGAAGGGAAGGCTCACCGTACGCCCGGTACGGGGCCTTCCTTTTCTTTTATCTGAGGGCCTTCGCGTTCACTTCGTGCCGCCCACGATCGATGGGCCGCGCGAGGCAAAAGTAAAAGAGGCAACGCATGCCGGCGGCCACGATTGGCTCGTGGCGTTTTCCGGCGTGAAAAATCTCGATGTCGCCGAGAAGCTCGTAGGAAGCCACGTGATTGTCGAGCGCGCCGATTTGCCGGAAGGCTTTGAGGAAGGCGCCTCGTATGCCACCGAGCGCATCGTGGGCTTTGAGGTGGAAGACGAAACCAAGGGGTATGTGGGCGAAATCGTGGAAGTGCGCGAGATGCCGACGCAGTATCTCATTGTGGTGGAAACCGAAGAGGGCGAGCAGGTGCTCATTCCCTTCGTGGAAGATTTCATCGTCGATATCGACGAAGCCGAGGGCGTGATCTACATGGACCTGCCGGCCGGTTTGGTTGATATGTCGGAAGCGGAGGAGGAGTAGTACCGTGCGCATCGATACGCTTTCCACGTTCCCGCATATGTACGATTCGGTTATGGGCGAGTCGATCATGAAGCGCGCGCAGTCATCGGGCGCGCTCGATTTCCACGCGCACGACCTGCGCGATTGGACGCACGACCGTCATCGCACCACCGACGACGACCCGTACGGCGGCGGCCAGGGCCTGGTGATGAAGTGCGAGCCCATCTTTGAGGCGTATGACGATATCGTCGCACAGGGCAGCGCACCCTACACCATCTTCCTCACGCCCTGTGGCGAGCCGTTCGACCAGGGCGTTGCCACCGAGCTTTCCGAGAAAGACCGCCTGCTGTTCATTTGCGGGCATTACGAGGGCATCGACGAGCGCGCCTACACGCTCGCCGATAAGTGCATTTCGCTGGGCGACTATGTGCTTACCTCGGGCGAGCTTGCGTCCATGGTGATCATCGATGCCGTGGTGCGCCTGATTCCGGGCGTGCTGGGCGATGAGGGCAGCTCCATCGACGAGAGCTTCTACGACGGTCTGCTCGAATACCCGCAGTACACGCGCCCCGCGAATTTCCGCGGCATGGAGGTTCCCAGTGTGCTGTTGTCGGGCGACCATGGCAAGGTCGATGCGTGGCGTCGCCAGCAATCGCTCATTCGCACGGCACGCTTGCGTCCCGATTTGTTGGAGAGTGCCAATGTTTCGCAAGCCGAGCGGGCTTTTTTGCTATCATTGCGCGATGGCACAATCGAAGGCGCCTAACGGGGCGCCTTTTTATTTGAGAGGATGCACGTTTCATGGCTTATGGCCAGCATGGCTCAAGCGCCGGTGGGGGTTTGCGCAAAGCGCTCTCGTGGGTGTTCTACATCGTTTTCGTAATCGGTCTGGTGTGGCTGCTCCAAAACTTCGTGGTATGCCCGTACACGATTCCCTCGGGCTCTATGGAAGACACCATTGAAGTGGGCGACAACGTGTGGTCCGAGAAAATCACCTATTACACGCATGAGCCGCAGGCCGGCGACATCGTGACGTTCGAAGACCCTGAAATCGCGGGTCGCACGCTCATCAAGCGCGTTATTGCCACGGGCGGCCAAACGGTCGACCTCATCGATGGCACCGTGTATATCGACGGCGTGGCGCAAAACGAGCCCTATACCGAAGGCAAGCCCTCCGAGCCGCTGAAAACTGCGGCGAATGTTTCTATAAGCTATCCCTATACCATTCCCGAAGGCTATCTTTGGGTAATGGGAGATAATCGAACCGATTCTGCGGATTCCCGTTATTTCGGACCCATCGACAGCAAAACCGTCACCGGCCGCGCTGTCGCGATCTATTGGCCCCTCAACCATATAGGAGTGCTGTAAATGAGCAAAGCTCCCAGGCCCGAGGCGCCCACGTTCCAGGAGATCATCCTGCGACTGCAGCGCTACTGGGCAGACAACGGCTGCGTTGTTATGCAACCTTACGACAACGAAGTAGGCGCGGGCACGTTCCACACGGCCACCACGCTGCGCTCGCTGGGCCCCGACGCCTGGCGTTCGTGCTATGTGCAGCCGTGCCGCCGACCGGCTGACGGCCGCTATGGCGAAAACCCGAACCGCATGCAGCACTACTACCAGTTCCAGGTGCTCATGAAGCCTTCGCCCGACAACATTCAGGATTTGTACCTGGGCAGCTTGGAAGCCATTGGCATCACGGTCGCCGAGCATGACGTGCGCTTCGTCGAGGACGACTGGGAATCGCCCACGCTGGGCGCCTGGGGCCTTGGCTGGGAAGTGTGGATCGACGGCATGGAAGTGACGCAGTTCACCTACTTCCAGCAGGTCGGCGGCTTCGAGTGCGACCCCGTTCCCTCCGAGGTCACCTATGGCCTGGAGCGTTTGGCCATGTACGTGCAGGGCGTCGACTCGGTGTATGACATCGTGTGGAGCCGCGGCGACGACGGCCTCGAGTTCACCTACGGCGACGTGTTCTTGGAAAACGAGCGCGAGTTCTCGGCGTACAACTTCGAGGTTGCCGACACCGACATGCTGTTCGGCGAATTCGATCGCTATGAAGCCGAGTGCAACCGCGTGCTGGCCGCCGGCCTGCCGCTTCCCGCGTATGACTACGTGCTGAAGTGTTCGCATGCCTTCAACCTGCTTGACGCGCGCGGCGTGATTTCGGCCACGGAGCGCATGGGCTACATTCTGCGTGTGCGCACCATTGCCAAGGCGTGCTGCGCAAGCTATTTGGAACACGTGGTTGGCGTGAAGCCGGCCGAGGAAGGCGAGGAGGCGTAAATCATGGCGAATCAGACGCTAACGTTTGAAATCGGCACCGAAGAGCTGCCTGCTTTCGCTCTGCATGCCGCAACCGAAAAGCTCGGCGGCATGTTCGCCGACGCGCTCGATGGCGCGGGCATTCCCCATGGCGAGATTTCGGTGTACTCCACGCCGCGCCGCCTTATCGTGAGCGCGCTCGCCGTGCCCGAGGCCACCGAGGCTTTGACCGAAACCTTCCGTGGCCCCGCTGCGAAAATCGCGTTTGACGCCGACGGCAACCCCACGAAGGCTGCTCTGGGCTTCGCTCGCGGCAAGGGCGTTGACGCAAGCGCTCTTGAGCGCCGCGACGAGAACGGCGTCGAGTATGTATACGCCGTGAAATCGACCCCGTCGGTGCAGGTGATCACGCTTCTGCCTGATATTTTGCAGAACCTCATTACCTCCATCTACTGGCCTCGTTCGCAGCGCTGGGGTTCGCGCCACGAGCACTTCAGCCGACCCGTTCGCTGGCTGTTCGCCATGCACGGTGACGCGGTGGTCCCCGTTGAGTTCGCGGGCCTTACCGCCGGCAACACCACCTGTGGCCATCGCTTCTTAGCGCCCGGACCGTGGGAGGTCGCTTCGGCCGACGCTCTTATCGATGTGCTTCGCGAGCACAACGTAGTGCCCACCGAGGCCGAGCGCGAGGCTTCCATTCGCGAGCAGGTCGCGGCTATCGAAGAGAAGACGGGCCTTGTGGCCGAGCTTCCCGCGAAGACCATGGCTGAAGTCGTGAACCTCGCCGAGTTCCCCACGGTTATGGTGGGCGAGTTCGACGAGCTGTTCTTGGCGGTTCCTAAGGAAATCACCGTTGATGCCATGCTCGTGCACCAGCGCTATTTCCCGCTGTTCAACGCCGATGGAACGCTTGCGAATAAGTTCCTTATCACCTCGAACGGCGACCCGAAGTTCGAGGCGAACATCGTCGACGGCAACCAGCGCGTCGTGGCTGCTCGCCTTTACGACGCGAAGTTCTTCTACGACGAAGACCTGAAGCGCCCGCTCGAAGATTACGTTGAGCGCCTCGACACCGTCGTGTTCCAGGAAAAGCTTGGCACCACGCGCGCCAAGACCGATCGCATTGTTGCGCTCGCCAAGGCCATCGCCGCCGACGCTGGTGTGACGGGCCAAGAAGCCGCCGACGCCGAGCGCGCCGCTTATTTGGCCAAGGCCGACCTGGTCACGGGCGCGGTTGTGGAATTCACGAGCGTGCAGGGCATCATGGGCAGCTACTACGCCAAGGCCGCCGGCGAGACCGACGCCGTGGCGCGCGCCATCGCCGACCACTACCGTCCGCGTTTCTCGGGCGACGATGTGCCGGCCGAGCGCGTTGGTTGCATCGTGGCCATTGCCGACAAGCTCGACACTATTTGCGGCCTGTTCGCCATTGGCCAGGGTCCCACGGGCTCTTCCGACCCGTTCGCGTTGCGCCGCAGCGCGCTGGGCATTGTAACTATGCTGCTTTCCGACAAGGGCCTCGACATTTCGCTCGGTGCCGCCATTGACGTGGCGCTTGCGAGCTACGCGGCTCAGGGTATCGAGTTCGATGCCACCGCTGTTCGCGCCGATGTGGTTGACTTCTTCATCACGCGCACGAAGGTCATGGCGAAAGACGAGGGTGCTGCCCCCGACGCCATCGACGCTGTGCTCGCCGTGAGCGTTGAAGAGCCCGTTGTGTTCATGCAGCGCGTGCGCGCGCTTGTAGCCGCCCGCGAGCAGCAGGCTGAGACGTTCGACGATTTGGCCACCGCGTACGCTCGCGCGAACAACCTGCGCGACGAGAAGCTGGGTACGAATGTTGACGAGTCGCTGCTTGGCGACGAGGAACGTGCGCTGCTCGACGCGGTTACCGCCGCTGAAGGCAAGGTCGCAGAGCATCTCGCCGGAAACGAATACGCTGCCGCTTTGGCCGAGCTTGCGAATTTGCGTGCTCCCATCGACGCGTTCTTCGACGGCGTTATGGTCATGGACGAGAATGAGGCGATTCGCGAGAACCGCCTGCGCTTGCTCAACCGTTTCGTCGCCGTGTTCAAAGACGTCGCCGATTTCGGCAAAATGGCTAAGAAATAGAGTTTTGAAGGGCCTGCCATGCGGCGGGCCCTTTCCTATTTGCCGAGAGGGCGGCGAGGCTTTCGCCAAGACCGCAGCAGGCTATCGTTCCTGTTGCTTTTGTTGTGCTTGCCCGGCGGGGTTTCGTTTTCGAAAGAAGAGCATGCTTGAACCCGACGGTCTCGTGGGACGATTGCCGCCCTTTTCTTTTGTGGTGTATGAAACAATATGGAGTGAATGCTGCAAAGCAGGGCGCTTCAGAGAGGGGACATGCATGGCATCGAATGAAGGATTTATTGGAGTGAACAACGACACGCCGTTTCCCACGATTCATATTGTAAGCGACTCGCTTGGCGCGACGGCTCATTCGCTCGCCCGCGCCGCGGCGGGGCAGTTCGGTTATTCCGACCCATACATTGAAACGTTGCCTAAGGTGCGCAGTTTCAATGAAATTGCGAGTTTTTTGGCCAAACATCAGGAATCGCATCGCGCGAAGGGCAAACCCGATGACTTGGTGGTGTTTTATACGCTTGTCGACGATGAAATGCGTCATTTGATGCAAGCGTTTTGCGATGAGCGCGGTATGCATGCGGTCGACTTGATGGGTGGTCCTATTTCGGCTCTCGAGAAAGCCTCGGGACTTGAAGCGAGTCGCGACCCGGGCCTTATGCGCACGGTTGACCAGAATTATTTCCGCCGTATCGCCGCTATGGAATTCACGGTGGAACACGACGACGGCCGCAATCCGCAAGATTTGCCCGATGCCGATATTGTGCTGTTGGGCGTTTCGCGTTCGAGCAAAACTCCTATTTCCATCTACATGGGCATGGAGGGCTATAAGGTTGCCAATGTGCCGCTCGCGCTTGGAACCGAGCCGCCGAAGGAGATCTACGACTGCGATCCGTCGCGCATTTTCGGCCTTATGACGACTCCCGATGTACTCGTAGGCATTCGCCAGCGCCGCTTGGGCGGTTCCGGGCGTATCGCTTCTATGGTTGCCGCGAGCTACGCCGAGCCCGAAATGGTCTATCAAGACCTCGAAGAGGCTCGCGCGCTTATGCGAAAACTTGGATGTATTGTGATTAGAACCGACAATAAAGCCGTAGAAGAAACCGCTCAGGAGATATTACGGTACTTCGAGCTGGCTCACCCTCTTCAAAAAAGTGCGATTGAGTGATAATTGCCAAGTGCAGTACTTTTTAGACTTCATATGTTAGGAGAAGACATTGACTGCAGACGTTAAGCGTGTCTACGCGTTCGGCAAGGACGCTGAGGGCAACAACGTTACTGAAGGCAACAAGGATATGAAGAACATCCTTGGCGGCAAGGGTGCGAACCTCGCCGAAATGGCTCTTATTGGCCTGCCCGTGCCTCCGGGCTTTACCATTACCTGCCAAACCTGCATGGAATATGCAAACGCGAATAACACGTGGCCCGAAGGCGCGCTCGACACCATTCAGGAGTACCGCCTCGACCTCGAGAAGCGCATCGGCAAGCGTATTGGCGACGCCGAAGATCCACTGCTTGTTTCCGTTCGTTCCGGCGCTCCCATGTCGATGCCTGGCATGATGGACACGGTTTTGAACCTTGGCCTGAACGACGAGTCGGTCTACGGCCTTATCAAGCACACCGACAACGCCCGCTTCTCGTGGGACAGCTATCGTCGCTTCATCCAGATGTTCTCGAACGTGGTTATGGGCCTCGACGGCGATCTGTTCGAAAACGCCATTACCGCCAAGAAGCTCGCTCGCGGCGTGAAGAGCGACACCGAGCTTTCCGCTGAAGACCTGCAGGAACTCGTCGCTGAGTTCAAGCAGATTTTCTCCCAGAACGTTTCTGCCGAAGAGCATCCTGAGCTCGTCGTTGACGGCGCAGTCGCTTTCCCGCAGAACCCCGACGTTCAGCTGAAGCTGGCCATCGAGGCCGTGTTTGGCAGCTGGAACAACCCGCGTGCGGTGCTCTACCGCAAGCAGAACAAGATTGCCGACGATCTGGGCACCGCCGTGAACGTGCAGTGCATGGTGTTCGGCAACAAGGGCGAGACTTCCGCTACCGGCGTTGCGTTCACCCGCAACCCCGCAAACGGCGAGAAGGAATTCTACGGCGACTACCTGGTGAACGCCCAGGGCGAAGACGTCGTTGCGGGCATTCGCAACACGAGCCCTATCGCCGAGCTGAAGCATGTCGACGGCCTGCAGGAAGCCGGCAAGGAGCTCGAAGGCGTGTTCACCATTCTCGAGAACCACTATCGCGACATGTGCGACATCGAGTTCACCATCGAGCAGGGCAAACTGTGGATGCTTCAGACCCGCGTGGGCAAGCGTACCGCCGCCGCCGCGCTGCATATCGCCATTGAGATGGAAAAAGAAGGCCTCATCACCAAGGAAGAGGCTGTGTGCCGCGTCGACCCTGCCCAGCTCGACCAGCTGCTGCACCCGCAGTTCGACAAGAACGCTAACTACGACGTGCTCGCTCGTGGCCTGAACGCTTCTCCGGGCGCTGCTGTGGGCGGTGCCGTGTTCTCGGCTGCCGACGCTGTGAAGGCCGTTGAAGAGGGCAAGAAGTGCGTGCTCGTTCGCTGGGAGACCACTCCTGACGACCTCGCTGGCATGATCGCCGCCGAAGGTATTCTCACCAGCCATGGCGGCAAAACCAGCCATGCTGCCGTTATCGCCCGTGGCATGGGTGCCCCGTGCGTCTGCGGCGTTGAGCAGCTCAAGATTGACGCCGAGAAGAAGGAAGCCGCGCTCACCGGCACCGATATCGTGATTCACGAGGGCGACATGATTTCGCTCGACGGTACCACCGGCATCGTCGTTCTGGGCGCCGTCGACCTGGTTATGCCTGAGCTCACCGGCGACCTCGACACCATTCTCGAGTGGGCCGACGAGTATCGCCGTCTGGGCGTTCGTGCCAACGCCGACAACCCGGCCGACGCGCAGCTTTCCCGCGACTTCGGCGCCGAGGGCATTGGCCTCGACCGCACCGAGCACATGTTCCTGGGCGAGCGCAAGCAGATCATTCAGACCTTCATCCTGAACGAGGATGAAGAGGTTCGCAAGGAAGCTGTCGAGCAGCTGTTCGAGGCTCAAACGGGCGACTTCTACGGCATGTTCAAGGCTATGGACGGCCTGCCGGTTATCGTTCGCCTGCTCGATCCGCCTCTGCATGAGTTCCTCGAGAGCCCGCGTGCCCTCGACGTGGAAATTGCCCGCATGGAGGCCACTGGCGCCGACGCGAAGGAAATCGCGGCCAAGCGCGAGCTCATGGACAAGATCGATTCCATGGCTGAGCAGAACCCGATGCTGGGCCTGCGCGGCTGCCGTTTGGGTATCGTGTATCCCATTCTTCCCGAGATGCAGGTGCGCGCTATTGCGACCGCGGCTGCCAAGCTCAAGAAGGAAGGTCTCGATCCCAAGCCCGAGATCATGATTCCGCTGGTTTCCACGGTGAAGGAGCTCGACAAGATGCGCGGCGTCGCCGAGCGCGTTATTGCCGAAGTCGCCGAGGAGCAGGGCGTTGAGCTCGAGCTTCCCATTGGCACTATGATTGAGCTGCCTCGTGCTGCTGTGACCGCTGATGAAATCGCCACCAAGGCCGACTTCTTCAGCTTCGGCACCAACGACCTCACCCAGACGACGTTCGGCTTCAGCCGCGACGACGTTGAGGCTGAGTTCATTCCGCAGTACCTCGCCGAGAAGTTGCTGCCTTACAACCCGTTCGCGACCGTCGACCCGGGCGTTGCCAAGCTCGTGAAGATGGGCGTTGAGCTGGGTCACGAGGGCAATCCCGACCTGGTGTGCGGCGTGTGTGGCGAACATGGCGGCGACCCTGACTCGGTCAAAACCTTCCACAAGATTGGTCTCGACTATGTTTCGTGCAGCCCCTACCGCGTGCCGCTGGCTCGCTTGGCTGCCGCTCAGGCCGCTATTGCCGACGAGCAGTAATCCCGCTGACGACTCTTCAAGAGGCTCAAAGGCGCTCTCCTTCGGGAGGGCGCCTTTTTTGTGTTCCGTCGTTTCGCGTTTGGCTCGCAGGCCAGACGCGAAACATCATGAACGCCTGTTGGCAGCCCATCCCGTTTTTCGATGGGTATGCCGAGGTCGTCTGCGCTTGCGCCTGCCTTCATCTCAAAGTTAAGCACAGCCAGGTGAGCGCAAAACGAGCGAAGGGAACGGTAGCGTACCTTGGTCTCGGTAAGCTCTTCGCAAAACGAGGTGGGCAGTGGAAATGTAGCGATGCATGAAAAAAGCCGCTCCGAAGAGCGGCCTTTCTCGAGCATTGACAGCCTCTGCGGCTTACATGCCGATGAGGGTTTGCAGTGAGGTGAGGAAGTTCGTCATGTTGCGGTAGCAAATGAACAGCGTAACCACGATGATGATGACACCAGCGATATTGGCGAAGGCATGATTCTTGAACTTGCCCAGGTCTTTGCCGTTTGCGCAGAAGATGACGAAGAACGCCATGATGGGCAGCAGAATTGCGTTTGCGGCCTGCGCAACAAGGATGAGCTGTGTCGGGCTCTTGCCCCAAGCGATTGCCATGCAGCAGCCGCATACGAGGACGATGGCCCAAACGATCTTGAACTTCGCGTCCTTCAGGCCCTTGCCCCAGCCGAGCACGCCATTTACGGCGTACGCTGCGGAAAGGGGAGCGGTGATGGCCGAAGAGAAACCGGCGGCAAGAAGGCCGAGGCCGATCATCCACGTAGACCAGTCGCCCAGAAGCGGGGTGAGGGCGAGAGCCATGACCTGGCCGTTGATCTTCGCGCTTGCAATCTGGTCGCCCGCGGCGGTCGTGATGCCGGCGACGGTAGCGCCGTCAACTTCCCAGGTCGTCCACAGCGGGTGAAGGTTTGCAGCGGCGCAGACCAGAATGGCCATGGAAATGATACCGCCCAAGGCAATGGAGAGCACGGCGTCGAAGCGGGCATCGGAAATCTGCTCAGGGTCCTTCCAGCGCTCGGCTGCGGAAGAGGCATGCAGGAACAGGTTGTACGGAACGATGGTGGTGCCGACGAGGCCGATGGCGGTCATAAGACCGGTGGAGTTATTTGCGGGCAGCTGAGGCGTGAACATGCCGGAGACGATGGCGCCCCAATCGGGGTTGGAGGCAAGTGCGGTGACCAGGAAAACAACGCCCATGAACACGACGATGGCCGTGAGCACCTTTTCGATGAGGCTGTAGTGGCCGATGAACATCACGATGGCTGCCAGCGCGCCCACGACAACGACGATGGCGCCCATGGGAATGCCAGGTGCGACGGCCTGGATGCCCAAAATGCCGCCGGTGATGTTGCCGGTTTCATAGGCGACGTTGCCGATGAAAATAGCGATAATGACGATCGCGATAGCCAGGCCCTTCAGCACGGGATTGGGAATGCGGTCGCGAATGTTCTCGCCCAGGCCCTTCTGGCTGGCGATGCCGACGCGGGCGGCCATTTCCTGGAAGATGATGGTGGCGACGGTGGCGAACACGAGGGCCCACAGCATGGTGTAGCCGACGCTCGCGCCAGAAACGGTGCACGTGGTAACCGTGCCGGGGCCGACGAAGCCCGCGGCCACGAGAGCACCCGGGCCAACGTTCTTGAGCTTTTCGATGACTTTGCTCATGGCGTTCCTTTCTTTTTTCGGGCTTCGGCCTTGCGTGCGCCCCGTCGTGGCGGGCGGTGCGAGCGCAAAACCGAATAATGTAACTTGTTTATTATGATGGTACCCAACGCTTTAGTGCATTAGAGTGGCAGTGGAAGAGTTTAACAAGTCGGTAACTGGTGGGATGGTGAGGCGACTTGTGAGGCTTGGGGGGGTTCGAGCCGAAACGTGCCCGGATTGCGGCAAGCGGTAGTCTATTTAGCATGAACGGTCCTCCACGGAAGCAAAAATGTTGTGCAATAGATTCTGCGATTTGCGAGGGATATTGGGACAATTCTGTGGCGGCGGAAGTACCCGAAGAGTCGGCCGCTGACAATCGGCAAGCGGTAGATTCCAGGGTGCGGGTCGCCATCCAGTAGGCTGTCGAGGCCGCGAGTGCTGTTGGCGTGCAATCCGGCGAAACTGGTTCCGCTGCGCAGATTGGCAATGGCAAATCTGGGGAGTCTATGAGTGGATGGTAGACGACGAAGGCTGTCTGGCGATTCACCCAGAAGATGGGGTGGAGATAGGGCAGTTGCTGAATGACGATTCTAGGATTCCTTAGCTTAATCAAGAAGTAAAACAGCATATTCACACTGTTGAGATTCGGACTGGCGTTGTGGTGTCGAAGATATGAGTGGATTGCTCGAGGGACTTCCTGCTAAATCGATGGATTTGAAGAACCTGATTACCTTCCGACCGGTTTGGATGTCGAGCGTATTCAACGGTTGCTCGTTGCTTAAATCTCTCAATATCTCAGGTTGGAACAGACCTCCCTCGTATAGGTAAATATAGCGTATTTTAAGGATGCTTTGCTTTGCGGGAAATCCGTATTGGCCCCGCCACCAAGGTTGACCTGCTCGACCCTGTCGGCGATGACGTAACCGGCAGGTGGGTGTTGCCTGCGGACGGCATCGCTTACCGGCCGAAGTACGTCCCGTTCGGGGTGGCCGCGAAGTACATGGCGCAGCGGGTCGAAACCGCGCTAGATTTATCTAGCTGGAAGCGGTGAATACCCTTATGCTCTTCTATAACCGCTTCGTGTGCGGTGTTTTGCGAGCGTTTTCAGTTGAGACACCTCCCATGTTTAGGTATTTTCGACCTCACCATTTGCGGAATGGGGTTATTCGTGCGGCCGATTTCACGTGAGGTGGGGGATAATGAATCCAATGCGTTTCGCGTGATAGGAGGAATTATGAGGAGATCGGCTAAGGCCGCCCCCCGTACGTTCGGGTGCGTCGTGGCGCTTGCGCTGGCGACAGGCTTGGGCGCGGCTGTTCCCGCGATGGCCGATGAGGTTGCGGCTCCATACGAGGGGGACCTCCAGGTTTCCGCGCAGGCCGAGAGCTGGCAGGCCTGGGGCGGCTGCGAGTGGATGGTGGATTCCGAGGGCTGTCTGACGATTCGTCCGAAAGATGGTGCCGATGCGGGGCGGCTGCCGGATAATGAATGGCACGATGCTTTGCCTTGGCATGATTATGCTTGCAGCATCGAAAGCGTAAAAGTGGAAGATGGCGTCTGGGCTTCGGGCTCTTCTGCGAATGGTTTGTTCGCGGGGCTTTCGTCTGCTGCGTCTATCGACCTTTCTGGACTCGACATTTCACGAGCGACTAGTATGAGCAGTATGTTCTGGGGATGCTCGAGCCTTGCTTCGCTGGACCTTTCCGGTTGGAGCACCCCGAACGTGACCAGCATGAGCGACATGTTCCTCAATTGTCCGTCCTTGACTGTTTTGGACCTTTCGTCGTTTGATACTTCGAATGTGGTTGATTTTCGAGAGATGTTCAAGGGCTGCTCGTCTCTTGAAGATTTGAATATATCGAGCTTCGATACTCGTAATGCTTCGATGATGGATTCCATGTTCGACGGCTGTGACGGCCTTTCTATCGTTCGTCTTGGTAAAAACTTCTATTTCACGAACGAATCGGGACGTATGTGCTCTCTGCCTGATGGATATTGGTGCCAAGAGAGGACCCATAAGTTTTACAACGCCATTGACGTTCCCGACGGCGTTGATTCGATTTACACCCGAGGAATTTGGGCGGTCGAAAGCCATTGGGAGCAGGATGCAAATGGCTGGTGGTATCGCAATCCCGATGACAGCTACCCGGCGAACACGTGGTACTCGATTGACGGGTCTTGGTATTACTTCAACGGGTCGGGCTATATGGCTACCGGCTGGCGGAACATCGGGGGCACCTGGTATTACCTGGGAGGCTCGGGCGCCATGGCAACCGGCTGGCAGAGCATCGGCGCCGCGTGGTATTGGTTCGACGATTCCGGCGCAATGGCAACCGGCTGGCGATCGGTTGGCGGCACCTATTACTTCTTCGGCGGATCCGGCGCCATGCAGACCGGCTGGTGCAGCGTGGGTGGAACTTGGTACTGGTTCGACGGGTCGGGCGCAATGGCCACGGGTTGGGAGTCTATCGGCGGCTCGTATTACTACTTCAACAGCTCTGGCGCCATGCAGACCGGTTGGCTGAGCAGCGGCGGCGCTTGGTACTGGCTCAACGGCTCGGGAGCAATGGCCGTCGGCTGGCAAAGCGTAGGTGGAACCTATTACTGTTTCAACGGCTCCGGTGTTATGCAAACTGGCTGGTTGAACGATGGCGGGACTTGGTACTACCTTTCTGGCTCGGGCGCCATGCAGACCGGTTGGCAGAGCATCGGAGGCTCGTACTACTACTTTAAGGGCTCCGGTGCAATGGCCTCATCCGAATGGGTGGGTGACTACTACCTCAGCGCCGGTGGCACCATGGCCACGAATCAATGGGTCGGCAGCTATTACGTCGGCTCGGACGGCCGTTGGATCCGGGGCTACCAGGGAGGCGGCCAGCAGGGAATCACGCAGAATGTGTATTATGTGCCGGGCAGTGACGTCTACCACACTCATTGGTGCAGAACAATGGGGACGGTGGATAACTATGATACGTACTCGTCCGTCGACGAGGCGATTGCCCACGGCGCGAAGCGCGAGTGCAAGAACTGCCAGCGGATGGACTAGCTCTATTCGAATGGGCGCGTGACATTCTTGTCTCGCGCCCATCTTCCGCAATACAAAAACGGCCGAGACGCAAGCCTCGGCCGTTTTTGTGTGGTCCTGTTGTCTTTATTCGCAGTAGGGCTTCAGCTCGACGTCCGCTTGCATGAGGGCTTCGCGAATCTTCTTGGCGAATTCGAGCGCGTGGGCATTGTCACCGTGAATGCAAATGGTGTCGGCGGCGACCTCGATAGTGCTGCCGTCAACCGCTTCGATGGCGCCTTCCTGAACCGCGCGTACCACGCGCGCTACGGCGAAGTCCTCGTCGGCGATTACGGCGTTTTCCTGCTTGCGCGGCACCAACGTGCCATCAGCCATGTAATTGCGGTCGGCGAAGAATTCCTGCGCGGTGGCAAGGCCCGCTGCTCGCCCTGCTTCGATGAGCTTTCCGCCCGCGAGGCCTACGAGCACGAGCGTGGGGTCGAAATCGTGCACGGCGGCGGCGATTGCCTCGGCGAGGGCGGCGTCTTTCGCGGCACGATTGTAGAGCTGCCCGTGCGGTTTCACGTGGGCGAGCGCAGTGCCTTCCGCTTTGCAGAAACCGGCAAGCGCCGAGATTTGATACAGCACGAATGAGTAGGCTTCATCGGGGGAAAGCGCCATGTCGCGGCGGCCGAAGCCCTGCAGGTCGGGATATCCCGGGTGCGCGCCAATCGAGGTGCCGGCGGCCGCTGCGGCTGCAACGGTGCGACGCATGACGCACGGGTCGCCCGCGTGCATTCCGCATGCGATGTTCACGCTCGTGACCAAAGGAATCACCTGGTCGTCGAGACCGAGGGAATAGCGGCCGAAACTTTCGCCCAAATCGCTGTTCAGATCTACACGTGCCATAAAGGCGCTCCTTTCGGATGTGGTGGGGCGGAATTTGCTTTACGCTGAGACCTGTTAAATGCTCGTAGCATTTAACAGGTTCAAGGTCGAATGCGTCATGGAGTGCGGGTCGCGGGCGGCATTGCAGGCGGAAAATCGCCGATGGGTTAACGCGGTTTCTGCCGACCCGATTCCTGCCAATTGTGTTTGGCAATTGTCTCGGGCGCTTTCGGGTTGCGATAAACCTGCTAAACGCTACGAGCATTTAGCAGGTCGAGTAGGTTGTGTTAAACGCTACGAGCATTTAACAGGTGCGGTTCAGGGTTGCTAAAACTTCAGGGAGATGTTCTTCGTGTCGGTGATGAGCATGCAGCCGGGCGCGTGGGTGATGGCGAACTTCGGCTTCACGTTCATGACGACCGACTGCGGGGTGACGCCGCATGGCCAGAACACGGGCACCTCGCCTTCGTGAATATCGACCGCATCGCCGAAATCGGGCTTGGAGATATCGTCAATGCCGATGACGCTGGGGTCGCCGATGTGAATCGGTGCGCCGTGGACCTTCGGAATGGCGCCTGAAATTTGTACGGCCTGCACGACTTGCTCATGTGGGATGGGGCGCATGCTCACGACCATGTTACCGGACATCTTGCCCGCCGGCTCGCACGCGATGTTCGTGATATACATGCTCACGTTGCGGCCCTGCGTGTTGTGGCGCATCTCGATGCCGGCCTCGATGAGCTCGCTTTCGAAGCTGAACGAGCAGCCAATGAGGAATGCGACCAAATCGTCGCGCCACAAATCTTCGATGCTCGTGGGGTCGTCGACCATCACGCCGTCGCGGTAGACGCGGTAGCGCGGGAAATCGTTGGCGATGTCGCAGTCGGTGCTGCTGGTATGGAAGAAGCGGTCGCCCACCTCTGAAACCTCCAAAATGGGGCAGGGTTTGGGGTTGCGCATCGCGAACAGCAGGAAGTCATAGGCGTCTTCCTTCGGCAGTACGATGAGGTTGCCCTGCGCGTAGCCTGGGCACAAGCCGCTCGTGGGACCGCTGAAGCGTCCTTCGCGAATGATATGGCGCATTTCGCGCGGGGTGATGTTTGCGGGAATGTCGGAAATGCTGAGCTGTTCTTGTGCCATGGTGCTTCCTCGCGTATCTTTCTGCCGCTTTGTCGGGGCGGCGCCCGCCACTTCATACGCCGTGGTCGCGTTCTGTATGCTGTGCGCGGCGCTCGGCCAAAGCCGCATGTCGCGCGTATCGCATCGATTTGTTCGTGCGGCTCGTTTTCCGGGCCGCGACCGTTTCTTCTTCCGTTTATTCCACCGGAGGCATGGTGGGTTCGCCCGTGTGGTCGTTCGGCTCGATGCAGGGCATTTCCAGCGTGAGCCTGCCTCGCGCGTTGGCGCGCACGTTGCGGTAGTAATCGCGCTCGGCCACGAGCAGTCGCTGTGCTTCGATAACCGAAACGGGCTTGAACTGCACGTACTGCTTGGTCGCGCGCTGTACGAGCAGCGGAATGTCGACGCTCGCGACGGTGGCGATTTTCGCGTAGCCGCCCGTTGTTTGGCGGTCGGCGAGCATTACGATGGGGGTGCCCTGCGCGGGAATTTGAATTGAGCCGAGCGCAATGCCGTCGGAAATGATGTCGGAACCGCGGCTCGATTCGATTTGCGGGCCATCGAGGCGGCAGCCCATGCGATCGGTTTGCGCGCTTACCTGGTAGCGTTCCTTATAGAATGTGTCAATGCCGCGGCTCGTGAACAAATCGCTTTGCGGACCGGGCACCACGCGAATTTCCTGCGTGAGATACTCGAAATGGTAGAACGGGTCGTTGCGGTAGTGGTTGGGGCCGAAATCGTAGTAGGGGTTCGGTGTGGTGTCGTGATAATTCACCACGTCGCCGAACGCGAAGCGCCGCCCCTCGAAGCCGCCCAGGCCGCACTTCAGGTTGGTGGAAGCGCTGCCCATGACGCGGGGCACATCCACGCCGCCGTTGGCGATGGCCAAATATCCGTATACGCCGCGCTCGGCGGCCGGCATTGAGAGGCGCTGGCCGGCGCGCACCACGAACGCCTGGTACATGGGCGCGCGCTCTTCGTCGAGGCGCGGGTTGAAATCGGCGCCCGTAATGGCGACGACGGCGTCGTTTTCGAATTCGAGCGTAGGGCCTGCGAAGGCGAATTCGATGGCTGGCGCATTCGCCGCATTGCCCACAAGCAGGTTTCCGAGCGAGAACGCGCGGCGATCCATGACGCCCGAAGGCGAGAAGCCGCTCGCGGCGTATCCCATGCGGCCACGGTCTTGCACGGTGGTCAGAAGACCTGGCACGCACACGGTGAATTTTGCCATTTACATCGCCTCCTTCACGCGGTATTCGTAGGTTCCAGCCTGCAGCGCGGCCTCGATTTCCGCATATTCATCGGGGGAAATGGCCTCGAATTCAATGGAATCGCCCGCGGCATACAAAAACGCCGGCTCGCGTTCTGCGTTGTAGGGGCGCAGCGGGCTGCGGCCGATGATTTGCCATCCGCCGGGCGAGGGCAAGGGGTAGATGCCCGTTTGCGCGCCGCCAATGCCCACAGCGCCGGCTTCGATGCGCACGCGCGGCACCTCGAGACGGGGTGTTTCCAAATCGGGGTTCAAGCCGCTTAGGTAGGCGAAGCCCGGCAGAAAGCCCAGCATTGCGATGAGGTACGTGGGCTCGGTGTGCAAGCGCACCACTTCATCGGGGGTGATGCCGTGGAATTGCGCGACATGTTCAAGGTCGGGGCCGAATTCGCCGCCGTAGCACACGGGAATCACGATGGTCTTGCCGGCCGAGGCCCCTTCGGCGGAAAGGCCGTCGAGGTTGGCGTGCACGGCCGAAACCAATTCCTCATAGGAAATAGTTTCGGGGTTGTATGCGACCATGACGGCACAAAACGTGGGAACGATGTCTTCGATGCCTGCGATGCCCGCTGCCTGAATGCGCGCGGCGGCGCTGCGCACGAGGGCGCTCGCTTCGGCCGAGATGGTATCGGCGACAACGATATTGATGGCGGAATCTCCGCACACGCTGATTTGATAAGGGCGCATGGGTGCACTCCCTCTAGTTTTGCTTGAACGTTCGGCGAAATGCGCGGCGTGGCGTGCCGCGTCGGTTAATTGCTTTGTATACTTTAGCGCACGATAGTACAGAGTTGATGCGAAGACTTCGTTGTTTACAATTTAGCAACCGCAAGCGGCGAGAATGCGTGCGAAACTTACGAGGCGGTTCGTTTTCGCTGGGCGCGGGCTTCTCCTTGGTCGGGCTTGGCCTTTGGGCGAATCGCTCGCGATGTATGCCGTCGCGTTTCCCGAATGAGGTACGTCGGTAGAGGCTGCTTGTTTCGAATATGAGAGATTGAAAGGCTGTTTTTCGTGGTTGGTCGCGGTTCATTTTTGGGCGTGTTCTTCATCGCCTATGCCATTCAGGCGATAACGGGTTTTGCCGGCAATATTATTGCGATGCCTGCGGGCATGGCGACCGTCGGCATGCAAGAGAGCGTCGCCATGCTCAACGCGACCGGCATGATCGGCTGCGGTCTTATCGCCATTCAAAATTGGAAGCACATCAACTGGCGCGAGCTCGCGATTATGCTTGTGGTTATGACGCCGTTCATGTTTGTGGGCATTTGGCTCGACGCGGTGTTGCCGCTGGGCATTCTGTCGAAGATTTACGGCGCCATTGTGGTGGTCGTGGGCGTGCGCGGATTGGTGCTCAAGCAGCAGCGGTTCATGCCGAAGTGGCTGCTCGCTGTGCTGCTGGTGCTTGCGGGCCTCATCCAGGGCATGTTCGTTTCGGGCGGCGCCATTCTTGCGATTTACGCGCTCCAGCGCCTTCAGGACAAAGACCAGTTCCGCGCCACGCTTTCGTGCATTTGGATGGTGCTCAATTTCGTGTATGCCGCGCTGCAGCTTAGCCAGGGGCGCTACACGCCCGATTGCCTGGTCATGGTCGCCATCGCCATTCCGCTTCTGCTTGTGGCTACGTGGCTTGGCAACAAGCTGCAGAAGCGTATCAGCCAGGCAACGTTCATCAAGGTGACCTATGTGCTGCTCACGGTGATTGGTATTATTCTGCTCGTGAAATAAGCGCTGTTGCATGCGGGCGACCGCGAGTGAGCGCGTGCCTGTTTTCGGGCCGAAGCTTGCGCGGCGTTGCGCGAGTTTGCCTTCGGATTGCTTCGGTCGGCTCGATGGGCCGACGCGTTCATGCGGTCAAGAAGGCGCTCATTGCAGGGCGAACATATAAGGGAAATGAGAGAAAGAGGCGTACGCGAGAAGGGCGTGCGTCCTCTTTTTGTTGTGCCCTGTTCGAGGGGTATGGGGGTTGGCATTATGGCCGAGAAAACGAAAAAAGAGGCGAAGTTTCGCCATGGGATGCTCGCCTTCGGCCTGCTTGCGGCGGTAATGTTCGGCTGCGTTGTGGGGCTGGGCACCGATCCGCAAATTCCCATGCTCATCGGCTGCGTGATTTCGGGCTTTATCGCGCTGTACCTGGGGTTTGATTGGGAGGAAATTCTCGATGCCATGAAGAAGGGCATCGACGATTCGATGGAAGCGTGCCTGATTCTTATTTGCATTGGCGTTATGGTCGCGGTTTGGATTCTGTCGGGCACGGTGCCCACGATGATTTATTACGGGCTTGAGGTGGTTACGCCGCAGCTGTTTTTGCCGGTGTGCTTCCTGGCGACGCTCGTGATTGGCATTGTTGTGGGCGCATGGGGTGCTGCTGGCACCATTGGCCTGGCGTTCATCGGCATCGCTGCGGCGCTCGATGTGCCGCTGGGCATGGCGGCGGGCGCCATTGTGGGCGCGGCGTATGTGAGCGAGATTGTATCGCCCCTGGTCGACGGTCCAAATTTGGCGGCCGCTATCGCCGAGGTCGACGTGTTTGCGCTGTGCAAGCGGTTCCTTCCTTTGGTGGTTGCCGTGTGCTTGGCGTGCGCGGGAATCTATGCCGTTATCGGCTTCGGCTTTGATGCGTCGGGCGATGCTGACGCGTCTACGGCGTCGATTCTTTCTGGGCTGGAGGGTTCTTTCAATATTGGCCCCGTGACGCTCATTCCGCTTGTGCTCATGGTCGTTTGCATCGCCTTTCAGGTGCCTGCGATTCCGTCGTTTTTGGCGGGTATCGCTGTTGGCGCGATTGAGGCCGTGTTTTACCAGGGCGTTGATGCGTCGATGCTTCTGAGCGCTATGGTGAGGGGCGCCGAGTCGAATACGGGCGCGCAGTTTATCGACACGCTGCTTTCTACGGGTGGTATCAACGAGATGCTCGAGACCATCTCCATTATTTTGCTGGTTATGGCGTATGCAGGCATCATGCAGCATTGCGGACTTATGGCTTCGATGGTTGAGCCTATTGTGAGCAGGCTCAAGAATTTTGTGTCGCTTGCAGGCGCAACCGTGTTCTCGGGCGCGCTGTTCAACGTGCTTTTGCCCGACCAGTATCCGGCGATCATGATGTCGACGTTGGTCTACCGCGACGAATACAACCGCCGCGGCGTCGACCGCGCGGCGTGGGGCAATATCGTGAATTCCTCGGCGGGCATTACGTCAGTGCTTGTGCCGTGGAATACCTGCTCCATTTATATGGTCACGATTCTGGGCGTTTCCTGCATCGACTACGTGGGGTACGCCTTCTTCTGCTATGTGTACCCGATCGTCGTTTTCGTTGTGGCCGCGCTTTTCGGCAAGAAGCTTGGGTGGGTTTCGAAAGGCGAGCCGAAGCTGGCGGCGCGGGATGCCGAGGCGCCCGAAGGCGTGCCGCGCGATGCGTAGGTTGCACCGAGCCCGGGCGGGCCGAAGCATGGGTCGCTGTTTGATGCGTCGAAACCTGTTAAATGCTCGTAGCGTTTAACAGGTTTCAGTTCCAACTTGAGTGCGTTTTGGTTTTGTTCGAGGCGGTTTGGACTTTGCTCCGATTTCATGACGTGCCGCCGGCTGTCCTCAGCTCGTGTCTCCGCGTTCTCGCGTACAGTTCGCATTCCTCTGCCAGATGGCGAGCTGTTTGCGGTTGCGGCGGGTGCCGGGGAGTTCTGCTATGAAGGACTGCTGTGAGGAATATCGCTATGGGAGGCCCGCTATAGGGAAGCGCATCGCGGGGAATTAATTGCGGAAACATGCTAAATGCTACGAGCATTTAGCATGAGCGCTTAGCAGGTGTCGAGCATTAAGTGGATGGTAACTGATGGCAGGCATGGGAGGTTGGAACGCGCGCGAGGGGAACCTGTTAAACGCTACGAGCATTTAACAGGTGGCGGGTTCGTGCTGGTGGTGCGCCTCTACAACCCAAATACGCCCCGGCGCGCGTGAAATATCTGTGCGTGGCGGTTGGAAAAGCGGCAGCGCCCTTCTATAATCACGGCACTATGTCTGAAACAAATTTGAAACAAAACCAGGCGGCGGTTGAACCTGCTGCTGTCGAACAAGACGGTGCTGAATTGGGGGTCGCTGAATCGGCTGCATCCCAATCCGCCGCAGTCGAAACGAGCGTCGCTCAAAAAAGCGGCGTCTCTGCCGCTATGCAAAAAGAGGCTTTCCAGGTCGCATGGCCCATTGTGCTCGGCTATATCGTACTGGGCATCCCGTGTGGCATCTTGGGCGTTGCCGCCGGCATGGACGTGTGGATGATCGCGGTTATGAGCCTGCTGTTCTATTCGGGCGCTGGTCAATACATGATTCCCAATATGTGGCTCGCGGGCAACCCGATTTCGGCCATTATCGCCAGCGTCGCGCTTGTGAACACGCGCCAAATGCTCTATGGCGCATCGCTTTCGCAATTCTGCGGCAGCGCGGGCAAGCGCCTGGCGTTCATTTTCGGCGCCACGGTAACCGACGAGAGCTTCGGCGTGAATTTGGCGCGCATGATTAATGGCAACTGGTCGGTGAAGCACGCCTTGCTCGTGAATTTGTTCTCGCTTATGTCGTGGACCGTTTCCAATGTCGCGGGTGCGCTCATCGGTTCGGCGATTTCGCTGCCCACCGCACTCGCTTCATTTGCCATGACGTCGCTGTTCATTTGCTTGCTGTGCATGCAGAAGGTGACTCCTGCAAATCTGGTCGCCGTGTTCGGATCCATTGCCGGTGTTATTGTGTGCAAGTGCGTGGGCCTTGCCGGCCCCGCCATTCTGATCGGCGCACTTGTGGGCGTAGGCGCCGCGTTCGCGTTCTCGAGCGTGCGTCGCGATAATCGCAACACGACTATGAAAGTGGGGGAGTAGACAGTGGACGTTACGAGCTTCCTCATCATTTTTGGTGTGTGCCTGGCGTGCATGCTCGCCTGCCGTTGCTTGCCTATTTTCTTGTTGAAGGGCAAGCAGTTGCCTGAAGGGTTCGTGCGTGCGCTGAACTTCATTCCGCCCGCGGCTTTTGCCGCCCTGGTGACGAACGACCTCTTCGATCCCGCGAAGGTCGCTTCGGGCGACATCGCGCTGTGGGGTATGCCTCTGCTGGCTGCCGCTGTAGTGCTTGTGGTGGGTGCGAAGACGAAATCGATGGCGGCTTGCATCGTAGTGGGTGTTGGCATGCTTGCCGTGCTCACGTATGTGCCTGCGCTGTTGTAGGCTTTTGCCCCTGCTGCTTTTCTGCTAGTCTCGTTTGGATATGGTTTGACGAGCTCCGTGGCGGCACGACTGCCACGGGGCTCGTTGTATTATCAGCCGTTGGGCGGGGCGTATCATAAGGCACGAAGCGCCGCCAGGTGAGAAGTGCTGCCAGATGCGCTGCGTCGCTAGGCGCGTTGTTCTGCTGGATGGGGCGCATCGCAGAATGGACGTGCTAGTGGGCGGTATGCCTTGTTGGGCAAGACGCTTCGCTAGGCGGATATATTGCCAGGTGAGGCATGTCGTTGGATGAGGCGCGTCGCTGAGTAGCGAAGGCGCACCGTCGAGTGAGAAGCGTTTTTGTCAAGATGGCGCCTTCGGAGCAATATGCGCCGCGACGCAGTTTAGCCGTTACGTGGGTTTTGCGCTCAGGCGCTCACGCGGACGATGAACGGCTCGATGTGTTCTTTCGTATGCATACAAACTCCAATCTGGGCTGATGTTATCGGTCCAGCTTTTTTGTTCGTGCCCCCGCCTTTCGGGCTCAGCGTAAATGATTTCCCTGTTTTCTGCCAAAAGTTGCGAATTCGGGGGCAAGAAACGCCCTTTTTCAAGGGAATACGCTGTCGAGAAGGTCAATTGCCCCACGAATTGTTAACATGTCCTAACCGTGACCTGGGGATATATGACTAAAGCAACGGGCTCGCACTTTTGCCAATCCCCCGAATTCGCAACTTTTGGCAGAAAATCGCATTCTGATTTACGCTTGCCGCTCACCGCGCTTTAGTGTGGTGGATTATAGAAATTTCCCCCATAGACGCGATTCGCCGCTATAATCACCCAAATGCAAATCAAGGGTTGTTTAATACACTTTTCGTTATAAATATGCAATTTGGAGCGAAAGTGCCTTTAAACCGGTACCGAGAGACCGAAAAGGAGACGCAAATGGAAGCTACCCAAACCGCCACAGGGCACGTGTCTGCGGCAACAGTGTTGGCAGCTGGCCAAGAAGGGGCCAAAGCCATGACAATTGCAGAGAAGCTTATAGCCGCCACGAGCAAAAAAGCTCGCAAGGCGGCTATTTTGTTATTGGAGGACGGAACCCGATTCGACGGTTGGGCATGCGGTGCCGCGGGCGAAGTTACGGGCGAGATTTGCTTCAACACGTCGCTCGAGGGCTATCTTGAGGTTATTACCGACCCTTCGTATGCGGGTCAAATTGTCACGATGACGTATCCCCAGATTGGTAACTACGGTGTGAATCTCGACGACACTCAGTCAGCCAAGCCCGCTCTGCGCGGCTTGGTCGTGCATGACATGTGCCGCACCCCTTCGAATTGGCGTTCGAGCATGAGCCTGCCCGAATTCCTCGAGCGCGAGAACATTGTGGCTATCGAGGGCATCGATACTCGTGCGCTCGTTCGCCATATTCGCGATTTCGGTGCGCAGACCGCTATTTTATCCACCGAAGATCTTGACGCTGCTTCGCTCGCGGAAAAGGTCGCTGCAGCTCCGAGCCTGGTGGGCCGCAACCTCGCTAAAACCGTGAGCCGCGCTGCCGCGGGATCGTTCGATAAGGTGCCCGAGAGCCAGGCGTTCGCCGTGGCCGCTCCTGCGCCGAAGAAATATCACGTGGTTGCGTATGACTGCGGCGTGAAAGAGTCGATTCTCGCGGGCCTCGTGCGTGTGGGCTGCGACCTTACCGTCGTGCCGTGGGACACCCCCGCTGCCGACGTGCTTGCCATGGAACCCGACGGCGTCTTCCTCTCCAACGGCCCGGGCGACCCCGATGCCGTGACCGAAACTTACGAGCAGGCGCGCGAGCTTATTGGCAAGGTGCCGGTGTTCGGCATTTGCCTGGGCCACCAGATGATTAGCCTTGCAAGTGGCGGCGAAATGGAGAAGCTCAAGTTCGGCCATCGCGGCGGCAACCAGCCCGTCATGAACCTCGTGAGCGGCCAGGTGGAAATCACCGCGCAGAACCACGGCTTCGGCCTGGTGTTCCCGAGCCTCGGCAAGCTTGTGCCCGAGCTTTCGGGCGGCGTGGCCGAGCATCCTGCCGACGGCGACCTTCGCTTCTGGTCGCAGCGTCGCATTGCTCCCGTCGTTGAAAACGAGCGCTTCGGCCGCATTCGCCTGACGCACGTCAACTTGAACGACGGCACATGCGAAGGCATTCAGCTGCTCGACCAGAATGCATTCTCGGTGCAGTACCATCCCGAGGCCAACCCTGGTCCCACCGATGCGCACTATCTGTTCACGGCGTTTTGCCGCCTGATGGACGGCGACGCCGACTACCTGAACATCAACATTTCGCAAGACCGCCTCGCTGGTTGGGTCTTCGGCTCGAAGGAGGCCTAGGCAATGCCCAAACGTACCGACATCAAACGCATTCTCGTTATTGGTTCGGGCCCCATCGTTATTGGCCAGGCGTGCGAGTTCGACTACTCGGGCGCTCAGGCGTGCAAGGTGCTCAAGGAAGACGGCTACGAAGTGGTGCTCGTGAATTCGAACCCCGCTACCATCATGACCGATCCCAGCTTGGCCGACCGCACCTATGTGGAGCCCATTACCGCTGAGTTCATCGAGCGCGTTATCGCTAAAGAACATCCCGACGCCCTGCTGCCTACCCTTGGTGGCCAAACGGGCCTGAATGCGGCCGTTGAGCTGGCGAAATCGGGCGTGCTCGATCGATATGGCGTCGAAATGATTGGCTGCGATTTGGCGGCCATTGAGCGCGGTGAAGACCGCAAGCTGTTTGCCGAGGCCATGGAAGAAATTGGTTTGGAATGCGCGCGCAGCGGTTATGCGTACTCCGTTGAAGATGCCGTTGAGCTTGCCGGCAAGGTGGGCTACCCCTGCGTGCTTCGCCCGAGCTTCACGCTCGGCGGTGCGGGCGGCGGCATCGCCTACGACGAGCAGGAGCTGCGCGAGATTGTGGCGCAGGGTCTGGAGCTTTCTCCCGCCGGCGAGGTGCTTGTGGAAGAAAGCATCATCGGCTGGAAAGAATACGAGATGGAAGTCATGCGCGATAAGGCCGGCAACGGCATCATCGTGTGCTCCATCGAAAACGTTGACGCCATGGGCGTGCATACCGGCGACTCTATTACGGTGGCGCCTGCACAAACGCTTTCCGATGTGGAATACCAGCGCATGCGCGTGGCCTCGCTCGCGATTCTGGAGAAAATCGGCGTCGAAACGGGCGGCTCGAACGTGCAGTTCGCGCTCAACCCGAAAAACGGCCGCCTGATCGTCATCGAAATGAACCCGCGCGTGAGCCGCTCATCGGCGCTCGCGTCGAAGGCGACCGGTTTCCCCATCGCGAAAGCTGCTGCGCGCTTGGCCGTGGGCTACACGCTCGATGAAATCACGAACGACATCACACGCGTCACGCCAGCATGCTTCGAGCCCTCTATCGACTATTGCGTGGTGAAAGTGCCGCGTTTCGCATTCGAGAAATTCAAGGGTACTGACACCACGCTGTCCACGCGTATGAAGGCCGTGGGCGAAATCATGAGCATCGGCCGCACGTTTGAGGAAGCGTTCGGCAAGGCCATGCGCTCGCTGGAAAACGGCCGCGCGGGTCTGGGCGCCGATGGCAAAGACGATTTCGACGAAGAGCATTTTGATGAATGCGTGGCACGCCCCACGGAAGACCGCATCTTCTATGTGGCCGAGGCTCTGCGTCGCGGTTGGACCGTTGACGCGGTGCACGAGGCGTGCGGCATCGACCCGTGGTTCCTGCATCGCATCGCCGATATGGCCGCTGTACAAAACCAGCTCGAAGGCCTGCGCCTTGAAGACCTCGACGCGCCGGCTATGCGCATCGCGAAACAATATGGTTTTTCCGATGCTCAAATCGCCCACCTCACGGGCACGAAAGAAGTTATTGTGCGTGCCTATCGTAAGGGCCTTGGCGTTGTGCCTACGTTCAAAACCGTCGACACGTGCGCGGCCGAATTCGCGGGCAAAACCGAATACCACTACAAGACCTACGAAACGCCCCATGTTGCGGCTGCGGGCGCGGCGCCGAGCTTCGGCGATTCTGAAATCGTACCCGTCAACAAGCCTAAAGCCATGATTTTGGGTGCAGGTCCCAACCGCATTGGCCAGGGCATTGAATTCGACTACTGCTGCGTGCATGCGAGCTACGCGCTGCACGAGGCCGGCTATGAAACCATCATGGTGAACTGCAACCCTGAAACCGTGTCCACCGACTACGACACGAGCGACCGCCTGTATTTCGAGCCGCTCACCTACGAAGACGTCATGGACATCGTCGATGTCGAGCAGCCCGACGGCGTTGTGGTGACGCTCGGCGGCCAAACGCCGCTGAAGCTTGCGCATGCGCTTCAGGAATCGGGCGTGACCATTATGGGCACGAGCCCCGAGGCGATTGACCTGGCCGAAGACCGCGAACGCTTCAGCGCGGTGCTCGACGAGCTCGACATCACGTACCCTGCTGCAGGCATGGCCACAGGCTTCGAGGAAGCCGAACGCGTCGCCAATCGTATTGGGTTCCCGCTGCTCGTTCGCCCGAGCTACGTGCTCGGCGGCCGCGGCATGGAAATCGCCTACGACCCGTCTCACCTGCGCACCTTCATGGCCGAGGCAACGCGCATCTCTCCTGATCATCCGGTGTATTTGGACCGCTTCCTCGAGGGTGCTATCGAATGTGACGTTGACGCGCTGTGCGACGGCGAGCAGGTGTATGTGGGCGGCGTGCTCGAGCATATTGAGGAAGCTGGCATCCACTCGGGCGACTCGGCCACCTGCATTCCGCCGTTCTCGTTCAGCGACCGTTTGGTCGGCGAGCTGCGCGACATCACGCGCCGCTTGGCGCTGCGCCTGGGCGTGCGCGGCCTGCTCAATGTGCAGTACGCCATCAAGGGCGAGACGATTTATGTCATCGAAGCGAACCCGCGCGCGAGCCGCACGGTGCCGTTCGTGTCGAAGTCGACCGGTGTGCCGTTGGCAAAGTGCGCGGCTCTTATCATGAGCGGCCGCAGCATCGAAAGCCTGGGCCTGCCGGCTGACGATCGCCGCATGGATTACTTCTGCGTGAAGGAAGCCGTTATGCCGTGGGGTCGCTTCCCGGGCGCCAATGTGGTGCTGGGCCCCGAGATGAAATCGACGGGCGAGGTCATGGGCATCGCGAGCACGTATCCCGAGGCTTATGCGAAAACGCAGCTCGCCGTGAGCTACGAGCTGCCGAAGGAAGGCACCGTGTTCATTTCGGTATGTGATCGCGACAAGCGTCACATTCTGCCCATCGCGCGCACGATTCAGCGTTTGGGCTTCCGCATTGTGTCGACCGAAGGCACCGCGCGCACGCTGCGTGGCGGAAACGTGCGCTGTGAGGTCGTACACAAGATTTCCGAGCCGCATCCCAATGTTGGCGACATGATTTCCAATGGCGAAATCGCGCTTATCGTGAATACGCCATATGGTTCGGAAACGCGTGGCGATGGGTACTTCATGCGCACCGAAGCCGTGAAGCATGGCGTGACGTGCGTGACCGCGCTTTCGGGCGCAAGCGCGTTTACGGCCGCGCTTGAGGCGCTTGACGAGAATCCGTATGGTTTGCCGGTAATCGCGCTGCAAGATTTGCCGCAGTACGAGGTGAAGTAAGCGGCAGGCTGAAAGGTTGTCGGGCTGGGTGGTTGGCTTACTGACTGGCCAGCCGGCCCGCTAATTGATTGGTTGGTTTGTTGCCCGGCCTGACCGGTTTTTGGCTGACCGTCAAACGAAAACCCAGATTGCGGCTAAATGCGGGTGGTCTATGTGGCCGAGCGTGCGGCGAACGTGGTTCGGGGTGTCGAGCCTGGGCGTCAATTAAGGCGGTACGGGGTGCTTTCTCGTGCATGAGCGAACGCTGTCGGCGATGCGGCCACGCTGATCGTTCTCCGTTCGGCGGAGCAAAAGAGCCGCTCGCCTGCCGTATGGAATTACGACATCTCTTTCAAAATGAGGCCTTCGGGCCTCTTTTGTGTTCAATGGCTAGAAATTCCCATATATGGGGGTATTAACAAACTTGTTACTCTGTCGCACTAAAGTAACAGTGTATAATCTCGCTTTAATTTGACGGTCGCCGAAAGGGCCGTCGCGTGCGGGTTGGCCACGCCTGCGGTGCGCGACGTTCGCTTCGAAGACCATCGTTTCATATTCGGAGTACTATTAACAAAAGAAAGAAGGGGGTTGGTCTCCATGGCGAACGAACCCATCGACAACGACTACTCACTGTCGCGCGTTCCTGAAGGAGCCAAGCAACCGCTCTGGCAAATTCTGATGATTCGTATCGGCGCCATTTGCTGCGTCTCGCAGTTGGTTTTGGGCGCAACGCTCGGCTACGGCATGACGTTCTGGGGCGCTTTTTGGGCAACCATGCTCGGCTCGGTTATTCTGCAGGTCGTAAGCTGGGCACTTGGCACCGCGGCCGCTCGCGAAGGCCTTTCGACGAGCTTGCTGTCTCGCTGGTGCGGCCTCGGCAAAAACGGTTCCGCTATTTTGGGCGGCGTCGTTGCCATTTCGATGGTCGGCTGGTTCGGCGTTCAGAACTCCGTGTTCGCTGAAGGCATGTTTTCCATCACCGGCGTGCTGAATTTCCCCATTTGGGCAATCATTACCGGCTTGGGTATCACGCTTCTGGTTATTGCCGGCATTCGTTGGATTGCCCGCTTTGCTACCGTGTTCGTGCCGCTGTTCATTGCCGCCGTCATCATTTCGGCTGCCATTGTGCTGCAGGACCACAGCCTCATCGAATTCCTTAACTCGCCGCATCCCGGTCCCGAGTTGACGTTCGGTACGGCAACCACCATGGTCGCCGGCGGCTTTATCGCGGGCTCCATTTGCACGCCCGACTACGCGCGCTACCTGAAGAATGGCACCCAGGTGTTCTGGATGACCCTCATCGGCACCTTTGTGGGTGAGCTCGGCATGAACCTGCTTGCCGTTATTCTTGCTCACGCAACCGGCACCGACAACGTGACCGATATTATGATGGCCACTTCGGGCGTTTTGGGCGTGATTATCGTCGTCGCTTCCACCGTTAAGCTCAACGACATGAACCTGTATTCGTCGGGCCTTGGCGTTGCCACTGCCATTAATGCGCTGTTCAACGTGAAGATTAACCGCAACGTTATGACTTGGACGCTCGGCATCATTGGCACGCTGCTTTCCGTTATCGGCATCATCAACTACTTCACGAACTTCCTGACGCTGCTCGGCGTTGCTATTCCGCCTGCGGCTGGCATCATGGTTATTGATTACTTCATCCTGAAGCGCAACCGTGCTGTTCTGGAAGAAACCCGCCCGTCGGGCAAGCTGCCTCAGAAGGTTGAGAAGTGGAACCCCATCGCGCTTACCGTGTGGGCGCTCGCGTTCTGCGTGGGCGAGGGCTCCTCGATTCTGGCTATTGGCATTCCGGGCCTGAACTCGCTTATCTTCGCCGGTGTTGCGTACTGGGGCGCTATGACCATTTACAAGTCGGCCAAGAAGGTTGATGTGGTGAAGTTCAAGGAAACCGATCAGATTCTGTAGTTGAACTGCGCTGCGAAAACTGCATAGATTTGCGATTGAAAAGGGTTGGCTTCGTGCCGGCCCTTTTTTGCTGGGAAGGCATTGCCGCGCTCTGGCTACGGTCTTGCGTGCTGGCTTGCGTATGCGGGATGGGCAAGAACGCAGAAATGCGTGCTTGATTGAAATTCCCTATCTTATCGGTAGGGAAATGTGGGGGAATTCATTCGCAATCGGGTGGGTTCCCTTTTTCTTTGGGCTATACTTGCCTGCGGAATTTGAGTTGCGGAAAGGAATGTTCCATGGCGAAAAAGGCGCTTATCGCGGTTTCGGGTGGCATCGCGGTGTACAAAGTGTGCCAGGTTGTAAGCGATTTGGGCAAGCGTGGCGTTGACGTGCAGGTTATCATGACCGAGAATGCGACGAAATTCGTGACGCCGCTCACGTTCGAGGCGCTTTCCAAGAATATGGTGTTCACCGATACGTTCGATTACAGCTACGATGCGTCCATCAAGCACATCACGCTTGCGCAGGAGGCCGACGTCATGTGCGTGGCGCCTGCGACGGCGAACATCATCGCGAAGCTTGCCAACGGCATCGCCGACGATATGGTGTCCTCCACGTTTTTGGCAACGACGTGTCCGGTTATCGTATGCCCGGCGATGAACACGCATATGTATGAAAACGCCGCAACCCAGGCGAACCTTGCGACGCTTGCCGCGCGCGGCATTGAGCTGGTTGGCCCTGGTATTGGCAAACTTGCGTGCGGCGATGTGGCTAAGGGCACGCTCTCGCCAGTCGACGAGATTGTTGAGGCTATTTGCAAGAAGCTGGGCGTGTAAAGGCCGCGTCGGCTTTTGGGCTGCGATTTTGTGCAATCGAGCACGGCTTCCATCTTCCATATCGTGGCGCGAATATGCGCAACCGGTCAAATCGACGTCAAAGCGGTAACGCTTGGCGTCGATTCGTTTTGCGGGACGTACTATGGCTGCACCAAGAAGAATTGCTAGGTCGCCCGAAGGGTTCGGGCGCGAGTCTGAAGGAGGCCCGCATATGGAAACGTATGAAGACATTAAACTCATTGCCTGCGACATGGACGGTACGTTGCTTGACGAGCGCTCGCAGGTTCCCCCTGAAACATTCGACCTTGTTCGCGCGCTCGATGCCGCGGGCATCCGCTTTGTCGCGGCGTCGGGCCGTCGTTACGATACGTTGCGCGCGTTTTTCGAGCCCGTGGCCGATCGCATGGATTTCGTTGCGAGCAATGGCGCGCAGGTATTCGTGCGCGGAAAGCTCGTCGATCGCGAAGTGTTCTCTCACGCTGCACTGCGCCGCTTGTATGCGCTTGTGGAAGAGCTCGACAACCTTCACATGGTGGTGTATGACCGCACGAACAGCTATTTGCTCGACGACCCCGCATGCTTTGATGCGGAATTCGACAAAGATTTGCCCAACCCGTTGGTGCTGCGCGATTTGCCGTCGCCTGACACGTCGATTGTGAAAGTTTCGATTTCATGCGACAGCGCTCAAATAGACATGGCGTATATCCTGTCGCGCGAGCTCGAGGCCGATTTCGTGTTCGCTCCTTCGGGCGTGAAATGGATTGACGTGATGCAGCGCGGCGTGAACAAGGCGACTGGCATTAATCAAGTGCTTGCTGCCCACGGCGTTGCGGCTGAAAACGTGATGGCGTTCGGCGATTCTATGAACGATTACGAGATCTTGCGCATGGTGGGCCACAGCTGCGCTATGGGGAATGGCCGCTGGGCGGTGAAGCAGATTTCAAAGCGTATTATCGGCACGAATACCGAGCAGGCGGTGCAGGCTGAGTTGCGCGCTGTGCTTGAATCGCGCGCGATAGGGCATCATGCTTTCGACACCGAATAATTCGAACAGATATTCGAAAAGACATTCGCATATCACGTGACTTTGAGCGATAATAAGCGCCAGAAAACGATTCGTTGAAAGGCGTGCGACGTGAATGAAATCAAGTGCCCCCATTGCGGCGAGGTATTCCAGGTAGACGAGCGTGGATTCGCCGACATTGTGCGTCAGGTTCGCACGCAGGAGTTCGATAAGGAAATCGCCCAGCGCGAAGGCATGCTGAAGCAGCAAAACGAGCAAGCTGTGGCGCTTGCCGTGTCGAAGGTGAGAAGCGAGGCGCAAAACGCCCAGGCCACAAGTGAGGCGCGTATCGCGGAGCTTGAAGCGAAGCTTGCGGCGGCGCTTGAGCAGAGCGAACAGGCGGCGAAGGCGTCCGAGAAAGAAATGCAGCAGGTGCAGCAGGCGGAGCGCCAAAAGGCCGATGCCGATATAAAAACGGCGCTTGCTGAAAAACAGGCGGAAATTGCCAAGCTTCAGGCCGAAGTCGAGAAGCTTTCGGCCGACCAGGAATCGCAAAAGCGAGCCACGCAGGCCGAACATGAAAAGTCGCTTATCGATGCCACCGCGAAACGCGATGCCGAAATCGCAGCGCTCAAAACCCAGATCGCTTCGCAGGAATCCGCATTCAAACAACAAATCGAATCGCAGTCGAAGGAATACTCGCAGAAGTTGGCGTTGGAGAAGATCGAGGCGTCGCGACGTGCCGCCGAGGAATCGGCGAAGCTGCAACAGACCATCGCAACCCAGAGGCAGCAAATCGAATCGCAATCGCAGCAGTTCGCCGCCGAGAAAGATCTTGCTGTGTCGCAGGCGCGCGTTCAGGCCGAGCGCGAGCGTGACGAAGCGAAGGCGACTGTTGAACTCGAGCGCGCTAAGGCAGCTCAGGCTCAGGCGGCGTTGCGCGAGCAAATGACGCATGAGCTTGCTCAGAAAGATGAACTCATCAAGTACAAAGACGACGAAATTGCCCGCGTGAAAGAAATGAAGGCGCGTCTTTCGACGAAAATGGTGGGCGAGTCGCTCGAACAGCACTGCGAAATCGAGTTCAACAAAATTCGAGCTACGGCGTTCCCGCATGCATACTTTGAAAAAGATAACGACATTGTCGAAGGCACGAAGGGCGACTTCGTATTCCGCGAGTGCGACCCCGAAACCGGCGAAGAAATCGTTTCAATCATGTTCGAGATGAAGAACGAGAACGACGAAACGAAAACCAAGCATAAAAACGAAGACTTCTTTAAAAAGCTCGACTCCGATCGAACGAAGAAAGGTTGCGAATACGCGGTATTGTGCACCATGCTCGAGCCCGACAACGAGCTTTATAACGAAGGCATTGTCGACATGGGGTATCGCTACCCGAAGATGTATGTCATTCGCCCGCAGTTCTTCATTCCGATTATTTCCATTCTGCGCAATGCTGCGCTTTCGGCACTGCAATACAAAACGCAGCTTGCCGAGGTGCGCAACCAGAATATCGATATCACGAACTTCGAAAACTCGATGGAAGAGTTCAAAACGAAGTTCTCGAAGAACTATGACCTGGCAAGCCGCAAGTTCCAAACGGCGATTGAGGAAATCGACAAGACCATCGACCATTTGCAGAAAACAAAAGATGCTTTGCTCGGCAGCGAGCGTAATTTGCGCCTGGCCAACGATAAGGCACAAGACCTCACCATCAAGAAGCTCACGCGAAAAAACCCTACTATGCAAGCGAAGTTCGCTGAACTTGCTGAACAGCGTGCTGCTGGCGCCATGATCGGCGACGGAAGCGATTCGGCCGAGGTTCTTGAAAGCGATATTGATGCGAAGGGTGACGAATAGCCATGCCTCGTGAGAATCTTACGCAGAAACGTGAGCGTGCTGCCGAAATCGAACGGCGCATGTTTGAGCATTACGGCGAAGGCGCATGTTCACTCGATCATGTCGACCCGTTTACGCTTACCGTGGCGGTTATTCTGTCGGCTCAGTGCACCGATGCGGCTGTGAATAAGGTGACACCCGAATTATTTGCTCGCTTCGGTACACCTGAAGCCATGGCGGCGGCGAGCATTGAAGACATAGAGGCGATTATTCATCCGCTCGGGTTTTTCCGCAGTAAAGCGAAGAACTTGAAGGCGTGTGCGCAAACGGCGCTTGCCGAATTTGGTGGCGAAGTGCCGCGTACTATGGCCGATTTGCAGAAGCTTCCTGGAGTGGGGCGCAAAACGGCAAATGTGGTTATGTGCCAGGCGTTTCGAGACCCTCAGGGCATCGCTGTCGATACGCATGTATTCCGCATCGCCCATCAGCTGGGGTTTGCGACGCGCAACGACGATACGCCTGAAAAGGTTGAGGCGAAGCTCATGAAAATCTACCCTCAGTCCGATTGGCTGTACATCAATCACCAGTGGGTTCATTTTGGACGCGAATTCTGCGTGGCTCGTCGCCCGAAATGCCAGGAGTGCTTCTTGGCTGATATATGCCCAAGCTCGGGGAAATAGCATAGGCGGTTGCATTGGTGCCGGCGCCTCTGCGGACGAAATCGAGCGCTTATTTCTCCAAGTACTCCTGCAGTGCGTTCCAGTTTTCCGCTGCGACCCGTAAACCTTGTTCATAAAGCGCGAACAGTTTGTCGGCATCACGTTCCATGCTGGAAACCGTTACTGGCTCGCTCGGTTGAATCATGAAAATTTTACCTTCGTCATGCAGGCGTTTGATCCATCGATAGCAGCGGTTGTATTCGAAATGGCGATATTCGACGCGATCGACGAAACGGGGGTAGTCGGAATATATGCGCTTGATCAAGGGCATGGTTTTGTTTGGGCCCTTCACGAATGTCGAGTCTTGCGTGAGCACCACGATGTGTTTGTCGGTATTGCCCATGAGCATGGAATGCAGCAGCGGTATGCTGTCGCACGGGCCGCCGTCGAGCAGCTTTTTGCCGTCGAGCTCAACAATGTGCGACACCAAAGGCATGCTTGCCGATGCGCGCAGATATTCGATATCGCGCTCGTCATCGGCGGTCTCCATTACATGGTAATCGGCTTCACCGGTTTCAAGGTCGCTTGCGACGGTCGTGAGCTCCATGGGGGATTCGCGAAACGCCTTGAAGTTAAAGGGTTCGAGCGTTTCGGGAATCTCGTGGAACGCAAAATCGCGACCGAGGGCATCGCCCGTTCGTACAAAATTCTTCATGGAAAGATAGCGCGGGTCGTCGCAGTATTTCGTGTTCAAAAAGCAGGTGCGCCCGAGCTCGCCGGCAACGTAGTTGTAGCCATTCAACGCGCCCGCGCTCGTGCCGATTACATGCTCGCACCAAAGGTTTTGGTCCATGAAGAAGTCGAGCACGCCTGCAGTAAACTGTCCGCGCATTGCGCCGCCCTCCAAAACGAGGTTCACGTTAACAGCTTGGGCGCCTTCGTATGCCGGGGCCCGATCGGAGGTATCGTAGACGTATGATGATTGCATTGTTGCTCCTTCGGTTGAGCTTCCCGCGCGCAAGGGCGGGCTGGGTGTTGGGTACGCATCGGAGTACTTCACGTATCTGCCCAGAGCTTCCTGCACGCATGGGCAGGCTGTTTTGTTTCCATGGTGAACAATTCGAGCCCATGGGTCAAGCGTTGCTTAGTTGACGTTGGGGCAACGTTACAGAGATTTACTTGCTTTTCATATTCTATATGCTATCTTATCGGTAGCAATTAAGAGGTCGCGAATGCAAGGCGACAAACGAAGGAGGGCGTTATGGCTCAGGTCATTACTTCTCAAGAATTCGATTCCAAGGTGTTGCAGGCGAATGCCCCCGTGCTCGTTGACTTTTTCGCAACGTGGTGCGGTCCTTGCAAGATGCTCGCTCCTGTGCTCGATGAGGTGGCGAACGAGGTTGCCGGCAAGGCCGCGGTGTACAAGGTCGATATCGATCAATCGCTTGATCTCGCCCAGCGTTACGGCATTATGAGTGTGCCCACGCTTATGGTGTTTGAGGGCGGTCAGGTGAAGCGCACTGCAATGGGCGCGCAACCGAAAGCGAACGTGCTCGCGTTGCTCGATTAATTATTGGGGTCCCTGATCGCATCGCGGTGGACCTTTTGAGAAAATGGCGTCTTGGCGGGCGCTTTAGAGCGAATGTACGGCTAAGGCGGCAAGGCATCAATGCTTGCCGCCTTTTTCTTAAAGGAAAGGGGTCGCGCCATGATTGATGAACGAACCGAGCTCGATGTTGCCGTAGTAGGAAGCGGGCCTGCCGGCATGACCGCAGCGCTCTATGCGGCTCGCGCTGGATTGTCGGTGGCGGTTTTCGAGCGAATGGGGCCAGGCGGGCAAATGACCCAAACGGAGCGACTCGATAATTATCCGGGTTTTGCCGAGGGTGTAGATGCGTTCGAGCTTTCGTTTGCAATGGCGTCGCAAGCCGAAAGATTTGGCGCTGAGCGCGTTTCCGATGAAGTGGTTGATCTTAATGTTGACGCTGTAAAGAAATTACTGACCTGCGCATCTGGTGTTCAGTATTCCGCTCGGGCAGTTATCGTCGCGACAGGAGCCGAGCCTCGAGAGCTCGGTGTTTCGGGGGAAGCTGAGCTGCGTGGCAGAGGCGTTTCGTATTGCGCAACATGCGACGGCGGGTTTTTCCGCGGCAAGGTCGCGGTGGTAGTCGGCGGCGGCAACACGGCCGTGGGCGATGCCCTGTATTTATCGCGTATTTGCGAGAAGGTGTACGTGGTGCACAGACGTGATTCGTTCCGTGCCGACGCCCTTTACCTCAATGCGCTTTCCGAACTGTCGAACGTAGAGCTTGTGTTGAATTCGACTGTTGAAGCGATTCGGTCGACGACCGATGGGGAAGTGCCCATGCCGCATGTGGAATCGATTCTCGTTCGCGATAGGAATACGGGCGATGAGCGCGTCGTGAATACCGATGCGGTATTTATTGCTGTGGGTACGACTCCGCGATCGAACGTGCTCAAGGCTGCCGGCGTCGCCCTTAACGAAGCGGGATATGCGATTGCGGGCGAGAGTGGCGCGACCAATGTGCCAGGCGTGTTCGTTGCGGGCGATGTGCGCGAAAAACCGCTGCGCCAAGTGATAACTGCCGCTTCCGACGGGGCAAATGCGGCTACGGCCGCGTTCGAATACTTGAACCTCGATTAGTTTGGCCATTGCCGTCATGTTTTGACATGCTGAACTCCGATTCGCCCAGATCCTGTCGAACTCGTCGCGCGGACTTTTCCGAATCGCCTTTTGAGGAAGCGTGGATCGATCGGTTGCGGATCGGCTGACCAACCTTTGGCGAACGCCGATCTATCAAGGGGCGCGTTGGGAATTGCGGGCGGGTTTTCTCGTGGACCCATGCGTTCTCCACAGAATTGAATTATTGTTTCAATGGTATTCGCCTTGGTGCGCAAAGAAAAATGCAATTGAGTATTTGCCATCTGATGCTCTACGCGGTCGCCAGTCGGCGGCCGCTTCTTTGCTCGCCCGCATGGATTATTCGTCCTTATGCGGGGCGCTATCATTATTTGCTTGTGTTGCTTAGCGATGTCGGTACTATCGCATGTGCTGCTTAAACGGTAACAATTCACCGCAACGCATCAATGAAGGGAGATGTGTTTCATGAAAAACGTCATCGACGTTACGAGCAAGGGCGCAATGTCGCGTCGCGGTTTCATCGGGTTTGCTTCGGTTGCCGCACTTTCGGCGGTCGCGCTTTCGGGCTGCTCTTCGCAGGAGAGCGCCGCGCCTGAAGCTACTTCGATGAAAATCGGCACCATGCAGACCGAGGACTCGCTGCCTTTCTGGGTTGCCGAGCAAAAGGGCTTCTATGGCGATCACGACGTCGAGGTCGAAATCGTTACGTTCCAAAGCGCACAGGAGCTTTCCACGGCATTCGCAGCGGGTGAAATCGACGGTGCGATGACCGATATCATGGTTTCCGCGTCGCTCGTGGCGAGTGGCATTGGTTTGAACCTCGCGTGGGTTACGCTGGGCGCCACGCCCGAACAGGGTCGTTTCGGCATTCAGACCTCGCCCGAGTCGGGCATCAAGAGTCTCGCCGATTTGAAGGGCAAAGGCATTGGCGTGGGCTCGAACACCGTGCCAGAATATGTGATGGACAAGCTTATGGAGGCCGCTGGCGCTTCGGAAGGCGAAATCGTCAACGAAGAGATCAAGAAGCTTCCCGTTCGCTACGAATCTATGGCGAACAATCAGGTCGCGGCGGCCGCGTTGCCGGGCAGCCTGCTTGCGCTGGGCGAGGCGACGGGCATGATCACGCTTGCCGACGACACGCAAAGCGTGGGCAACGTGAGCCAGTCGGTTCTCGCCGTGCGTTCTTCGTGGCTTGAGAGCGGTAAAGCTGCGCTCGAGAGCGTACGCCTCGCATGGAACGATGCCGTGGCCGCGATTGAGGCCGACCCCGAGGGATTCCGCGATTTGCTCGTGGAAAAAGCGAATCTGCCTGGTGTTGTGGCTGACACGTATCCCATTTCTTCTTACCCCGAAGCCGAGCTTCCCACAAAAGACATGGTCGACCCTGTTCTCGATTGGATGAAGGGCAAGGAATACCTGCAGGCCGACGTTGCCTACGATTCCGAGACGGGCGACCTGAAGACAAAATAGGCGGAATTCCGCCTTCAAGAATTTTTTCAAAAAAGTTCTTGCCCGAATCTCTTCGTTTGTGTAGACTATCCAAGCTGCCTTGAGAGAGGCGAAGTTTGAAAATACGGGGTGTTAGCTCAGTTGGTTAGAGCGCCGGCCTGTCACGTCGGAGGTCGCGAGTTCGAGTCTCGTACATCCCGCCATCCTTTTTTCAAGCACGCACCATTCGGGGTGTTAGCTCAGTTGGTTAGAGCGCCGGCCTGTCACGTCGGAGGTCGCGAGTTCGAGTCTCGTACATCCCGCCATCCTTTTTTCAAGCACGCACCATTCGGGGTGTTAGCTCAGTTGGTTAGAGCGCCGGCCTGTCACGTCGGAGGTCGCGAGTTCGAGTCTCGTACATCCCGCCATCAAAAATCTGAAGCCTGTTCGAAAGAGCAGGCTTTTTTGTTTTCCGAAGCGTTGCGGAGTCCTCGTTAGCGCGGTGGGGTGCGTAAAGTGCGTTATATCGCATTCACGGCGGTATAAACTCGATCTCGCCGCCGTAGGCGCATTTGATTGCGCGGCGACTCATACATGGCTGTGCAGCGGTGTGTTCCCGACTGTCACCTGGTGACGCATTTGCGATGCCGACACTTCTTCACGTCGCCGCCTCGGCTCGCTTGTTTTTGGACGCCTGGCATACATTGCCGCGCCTTAGCGGCATTTGGGCGTCTGACGTTCGTTGGCTGCTTTGACGCTGGTTGCCGTGCATTCCGATTGCGCTGTTTCTGCGCCCTGGTGTCAGAAAATGCCACAAGGGGGCCCGATTGCAGCCCGATATTCGTTGCGAAAGGAGCAATCGGGTGTTCGCGATGGGTCGCATCATGACAAAAGCGCAGGTCGTAGCTGCGCCGTGGCTCAGGGATTCGAGTTTATCCGTAGATGGCGAGGCCCCCTTCTCGCATTTTCTGCCAGCAAGGTCGTCATCTTCTGCAATCGGACCCCATTGCGCCATTTTCTGACAAGTCCACATGCCACTCGATCCGCATGACCTTCGACCCACATGATGTTCGAGTCGTGCGACCTTCGATTCACGCGTCTCTCGGCCCATATGGCTTTCTTGCCACATGTCGCTCGGAGTGAATGCCGCTTGAGCGCTTAACGCGCGTTTTTGGATAGGTGGCTTTGGGCGAGCGTTTTTGCCAAGTGGGTTCCCAGCGGCATTCCTCGCTTCGCTGTACTCTCATTGTGCCTTCACGGCTGATTCTCCGTACCTTCGTGGGCCTTTGCGGCTCTGCCGCCGCACGCCGTCACGGGCTCAATTGTTGAATGCAGCCACGGCCTCAATCGACGCGCGCCGCAAGGCTTGCAATCGCTGTATGCCGTTCGGGGCTTCGGCGCGGCATGTGTCATGGAAAACGGCCTCACCGCGTGCCGTAGAATCGTACTATGGCGATCATGGCGCATCGGGCTTTTCGTAACGATTGTGGCGGAGCAGTCGTATCGCCCAAATCATATCGTAGCGATTGTGACGGAATGGTTGTGTCATGGGAATCGTGCATAGCGACGGTGCTATAGCGGGTTGTCATGATAATTGCGCAGTGACCATATCGTAGCGATTGTGCCGTGGTGACCGTGGCAAAGTGATCGCCTTGAAAAATTATGAATCATTTTCAGCGACTGTCTTCATTTAGGTAACGGCGCTTGAAATTCCTTTTAAGTTCGATATTGTTTAGAAGCTAAATATTTAGAAACTAAACAATTCGAGTTTCGAAAGGGGTTGATATGAGCGAATCTCTGGAAGCGTTGCGCAACGAAATGTTTGAAACGATGCAGCGCATGCGCCAACGCCGCTCGACGCCGCCGCTGCCGCCGGGCATCACGCGCGGCGAGATCAATGCGCTCATGATGCTTTCCATAATGGAAGCGCGCGGCGAGGTCGTGCGCCCCGGTATGCTCGCCGCGTGCTCCCATGCGACGCCGGGCGCGGTTTCGCAAACGCTCAAGTCGCTTGAGGAGAAGGGTCTTATCGTGCGCAGGCGTGGTGAGGGCGATTCTCGCTCCGTCACGATTTCCCTGACCAATGCGGGCCACGAGTTCGAAAAAGAGGGCCGACGTCTGCATGACGAGCGTTTCATGCATATGCTCGAATTCTTGGGTGAAGATGACGCTCGCGAATTCGTACGCATCGTGAACCGCATGCTTGAATTTGAGGAATCTCATCCCTGGAAGCGTGCATCTGGCGGGATGCGTTGTGGGGACGAGCGGGCTTGCGCCGCGGAAAGCGTCCCGTGCCCCGATTTTGCCCACGGCCAGGAAAGCGCCGTTTGCTCAGGTTCCACAATTGGTCGGGAATCCGATTTTCGTTTCGATTCTGCATCAAGCTCGACAAATAAGACGTGCTGCAATTCCGAATCGAGCCACGCGTCGGCGTCGCGCCATCCTGAGCGATTCGCCGCCGTCAGCAACGCCCCTCGCTGCGAAAAGGAAGGTGGCGAGCCATGCGCCTAATCAAGAATTTCGCGAATCATAAAATCGCGGTAGCGATCGTCGTGGTGCTGCTCGCGGTTCAAGCGTTCTGCGACTTGTCGCTGCCGAATTACACATCTGACATCGTTGACGTGGGCATTCAGCAATCGGGCGTCGAGCATACGTCAACCGATGCGCTCACCGAGCGCACGCACGACCTGGTCGCCATTATGGAAAGCGAGCAGAACGAAAGCCTGTTTGCCGATTCCTACGCCCAGCAATCTGACGGCATCTACGAGCTCACCGACTTCGGCCGCGAGCATCGCGCGGAGCTCGACGAAGCCATGTCCATGTCGCTTGTTGCGGTACATTACGCCGACCAAACCGGCATGGACCTCGACCAGCTGAAAACCGCTTACGACGCCGGCATGGTGCAAAAATCTGACGTTCAAACCATGCTCTATGAAGCGAAGTCGCAGATGGGCGACATGGCCGATTCCATCGTGAGCCAGCAGGCGATTGCCGCCGCCAAGGCCGAATATGAACAGCTCGGTTACGATCTGAACGCCATGCAGATGAATTACCTGCTCACCACGGGCGGCAAGATGCTCGGCCTCGCCGCGCTCGGCATGGTCATCGCCGTAATCGTGGGCTTCATCGCGAGCCGCACGGCGGCGAAAATCGGCGCCAGCTTGCGAAGCCGCCTGTTTGAGCGCGTGTTGTCGTTTTCGGACGCTGAAATCCAAAGCTTCTCGGCCGCCTCGCTTATCACGCGCGGCACCAACGACGTGCAGCAAGTGCAAATGGTGTCGGTCATGATGCTGCGCATGATTCTGTACGCTCCCATTTTGGCCATCGGCGGCATCATCATGATCGCCCGCACGAATCTCTCCATGGGCTGGATCATCGTGGCCGCCGTGCTCGCCATTGCCGTGGTGATGCTGTTCCTCATGAAAGTGGCGATGCCGAAGTTCAAAATCATGCAGAAGCTCATCGACCGCGTGAACCTCGTGTCGCGCGAGATTCTCACGGGCATCCCCGTGGTGCGCGCGTTCGGCCGCGAGGCCCATGAGGAAGAGCGTTTCGACGAAGCAAACCTGCGCCTCATGAAAACGCAGCTGTTCACGAACCGCGTCATGACGTTCATGATGCCGCTCATGATGCTCATTATGAATTTGGTGTCGGTCGCCATCATTTGGTTCGGCGGCCACGCGGTTGATGCGGGCACGTTGCAAACGGGCGACCTCATCGCGTTCATCACCTATTCCATGGTTATTATCATGGGCTTTCTTATGATCGGCATGCTTTCTATCATGCTGCCGCGTGCCGATGTTGCTGCCCAGCGCATCGACGAGGTGCTTAAGACGGAAAGCTCGATCGCCGACCCTTCGACTGAAGTGTGTCGCGACGACGAACTCGCCGCGCGCACGGGTGGTGCCGAAATCGCTTTCAACGACGTGAGCTTCAGATATCCTGGCTCGCAAGATTGCGTGCTCGAGCACGTCGACTTCACCGCGAAGTCTGGTCAAACCACGGCCATCATCGGCTCGACCGGCTCAGGCAAGTCTACGGTGATCAAACTCGTGGAGCGTTTCGCTGACGTGTCGGAAGGCTCCATTACCATCGACGGCATCGATATTCGCGACCTGTCGCTGCACGCGCTGCGCGGCCAATTGGGCTACGTTCCGCAAAAGGCCTTCCTGTTCAGCGGCACGGTTGAAGAAAACGTCGACTACGCCGCCGACGAGCTGAATGCCGAACGCGTGCGCGCTGCGGCGGAAATCGCCCAGGCCGATTTTGTGGACGACATGGACGAGGGCTTCAAAACCGAAATTTCCCAAGGCGGCACGAACGTTTCGGGCGGCCAGCGCCAGCGCTTGGCTATCGCCCGCGCGCTTGCCACCGACGCCCGCGCGTTTTTGTTCGACGACAGCTTCAGCGCGCTCGACTACAAAACCGACGCCGCGCTGCGTCATGCGCTCGCCGAACAGCTTGGCGGCAAAACTCAGATCATCGTGGCCCAGCGCATTTCCACGGTGCTCCATGCCGACCAAATCGTTGTGCTCGACGAGGGGCGCGTCGTGGGTTGCGGCACGCATGCCGAACTCATGGACGCTTGTGAACCGTATCGCGAAATCGCGCTTTCGCAGCTATCGGAAGAAGAGCTGGAGGAAGGTGATGCGCAATGAGCCAGCAGGAGGAAATGGCAAAGCTGAAGGCGGCATCGCCGCGCCGCCGCGGCGGACGTGGCCCCATGGGTCGCATGATGCCCGGAGAAAAGGCGCAAGACTTCAAGGGCACTATTGGCAAACTCGTGCGCTTCATGGGGCAATTCAAAGTAGCTTTCATTGCGGCCATCGTGTTCGCCATGGCGTCGGCCGCCTTCAATATCGTGGGCCCGAAGGTGCTTTCGCAAGCGACCACCGAGCTGTTCGACGGCATCGTCGCCAAAATCGGCGGCACCGGTGGCATCGATTTCGACGCAGTTGGCGCCATTCTGCTCGCCACGCTGGCGTTGTATTGCGTGAGCGCGGCGTGCTCGTTCGTACAAGGCTGGATGATGACCTCGGTCTCGCAGCGCACGTGCTATGGCCTGCGCCGCCAAATCGCCGAGAAAATCGATCGCCTTCCCGTGGGCTATTTTGAGCGCACGAGCACCGGCGACGTGCTTTCGCGCATCACCAACGATGTCGATACGCTGGGGCAAAGCCTGAACCAAGGCGTGACGCAGCTCATTACGAGCGCCACTACCATGATCGGTGTGCTCGTTATGATGCTGTCCATCAATGTTGAGATGACGCTTATCGTGCTGCTTGTGATTCCACTGTCGCTCATTTTGGTGAAAGTCGTTGTGAAGCGCAGCCAGAGGTACTTCCGCGCTCAGCAGAAGAAGCTCGGTGAAATCAATGGCCAAATTGAGGAAACGTTCTCGGGCCAAGCCATCGTGCGCGCGTTCAACAAGGAAGACGCGGCACTCGCCGCTTTCCGCGAAACGAATGAGGCGCTCTATCAATCGGCGTGGCGCTCTCAGTTTCTTTCGGGTCTCATGATGCCCGTCATGAGCTTCGTGAGCAATTTGGGATATGTGGCTGTGGCTATTGCGGGCGCGGTTTTTGCCGTGCAGGGTCGAATCACGGTGGGCGACATTCAGGCGTTTATTCAATATGTGAAAAACTTCACGCAGCCTATCACGCAGCTCGCTCAGGTCGCCAACGTGCTGCAGCAAATGGCAGCGGCGGCGGAACGCATTTTCGAATTCCTTGAAGCACCTGAAGAAGCGTCCGAACAGCCGAAGGCGAAGGCCGCCGATGTTTCAAGCGATGTGGAGTTCGACCATGTGCGTTTTGGCTACGACCCCGAGCATCCGGTGATCAGCGATTTCTCGGCGCGCGTGGGCGAGGGGCAAACCGTGGCGCTTGTCGGTCCCACGGGAGCAGGCAAGACCACCATGGTGAAGTTGCTTATGCGTTTCTACGATGTGGATGGCGGCGCCATTTGCATCGGCGGCCATGATGTGCGCGAATTCTCGCGCGAAGACGTGCGCTCGCAATTCGGCATGGTGTTGCAAGATACCTGGCTGTATAACGCCACCGTGCGCGAGAACATTCGCTACGGCCGACTCGATGCGACCGATGCCGAGGTTGAGGCCGCCGCGAAAGCCGCATTCGCCGATCATTTCATTCGCACGCTGCCCGAAGGCTATGACACGGTGATCAACGAGGATGCGAGTAATATCAGCCAAGGCCAGCGCCAGCTGCTCACTATCGCCCGCGCTATTTTGGCTGATCGTCGCATGCTTATTTTGGACGAGGCAACAAGCTCGGTTGACACGCGTACCGAGGAGCGCATCCAGGCGGCCATGGATAACCTCATGCGCGGGCGCACGTCGTTCGTCATCGCCCATCGCTTGTCGACCATTCGCAATGCCGATTTAATTCTCGTTTTGCAAAAAGGTGACATTGTGGAACAAGGAACTCATGCGGAGCTGCTTGCGGCGAATGGGGCCTATGCTAAACTCTATAACTCACAGTTTGCTGAATAACCATTATTGGGGCGCGCCCTCGAAAGGTGCGCCCCGTGCCAGTCGGGCGATTGCCCGGCACACATGAGGGGCGAATTTCTGTATGGAAAAGAAGCTGCGCGAGGCACAGACGGGCATTGCAGGGGAATCGTGCGCGGTTGACGATGAGGTCGTGGCGGCGGCAGCAGCGGCGGCTCGACGTGCGAAGGCAACGGGCAAGCACGCCATTGCCGCGTTCGATTTCGACGGAACGTCCATCCAGGGCAATTCGCCTGTATTGCTCGTGCGCTATTTGCGTGGCGATGATTTGCTGCGCAAGCGCGTTTTAGCGAAGGTGGGCGCGTGGGGCGCTGCCTACAAGCTGCATCTTCCGCAAAGCGAGGCATGGGTTCGCGGCCAGGTGTTCACCGCGTTCGAGGGCGGCCCTAAAGAGCAGGTCGACGAATACCTGCGTGATTTCTACGACAAGGTTATCGCTGGCCAGAAGCGTTTTCGCCCCAAGGCGCGTGCGGCCATGAACGCGCTGCGCGATGCGGGCGTTGAAGTCGTCATCGTGTCGGCAACGTTTGGGCCCATCGTGCGCCGAGCCCAGGAATTCGAGCCGTTCGATGTGAGCCTGTGCACTGAAATGGAAGTCGACGCCAACGGCAATTACACTCGCCGGGTCGACGGCGAGTGCGTCGAGGGCGAAGCGAAGGTGCGCGCTATTACGAAATGGGCCAACGAGAAATACGGCGCAGGCAACTGGGAGCTTTCATGCGCGTTTGGCGACCACCATTCCGACATCCCCATGCTGAGCCGCGCCGCCGACGCGTTCGCCGTCACGCCCGATTCCACGCTTTCGCGCACCGCCAGGGAAAACGATTGGCATGCGCTCGATTGGAATTGTAAGGCCGAGAAATAGCGCGCGAGCGAGGCATCCGGGCTCGCGATTTCGACGGGACGTTCGCGTTTGCCCGCCGCTCGCTATGGCGTCGAGCTCCCCGTGCATGCCCATCACGCGTCCTTGGGGGTTTGGGCCTTCAATCGAGTTGTTTGAGCGGACGCATCTGCAAACGAGACGCCCGCTACCCATTCCATATTTGTGGAACTGTTTCTTTCTAAGTAACGTTTCGTGAAATTTTTGCACATCGCTAGGTGCTTGGTTACACTTACCTTTGTAGTATTGTCGTTTAATTCATTGAAGGGGGTGGGCGAAGTGCTCAACCAGAACAACGACGAGGCGAATATCGCCAACAATCAAGAGCCCGATCAAGCCCATCGGCCTCAGGGTGATTGCGCTGAATGCAGCTCGTCTGCAGAGGACAACGCCTCTTTCGAACGTGACGAATATTCTGATCATGGTGCCGCCATTGTGCATGGCGAGGCTTTGGCGGCTGACTTCATCGCACGTAACGATTACCTCGAGCGCGCCCAGGCGGCGGCGGAAGCGGGCGACCGCGAGCTCGCCATGCATCTGTTCCTTACGGCTTATGAGGAAGCATGTAAGCGCTCGCCAGTCGCGAACGATTCGGCCATCGCGGCGCTGCGCAGGGCGTGGGGCATTGCGTGCGATATGAAGGAGCGCTCGCTCGCAGAATACATTTTCGACAAGCTTGAGCCGCACCTGTCTACCGACGAGGCGCCTGAATACGCCAAGCGCCTGCAGAATTTGGCGCTCGACAAGCTTTCCGAATTCGGCATTTCGCGTGCCGATCTGGAAGGCGTGGCTGACATGATTTCCGAGGAAATCGGCCAAAACGCGCATATTACGGGCATTTCACCCATCATGTCGATGCATATTCCGGGCGATACTGGTGTCGATTCTGCCGACAATTCCGACGAGCCGCGCCCGACGACCGCTTCGGCCGACGTGCACAAGGCTGCGCCTTCGAAGGCCGTGCCCATGCTGCGCTATTCCGATTTGGTGGGCTTCGACAGCATTATCGAAGACGCTCGCTCGCTCGGGTTGGGCGTTGAAGACGATGAGGAATACCGTGCGCTCGTGGACACGTTGCGCGAACAGCACGGCCTCGACGGCCTTTCTGCCGTTGGCTCCGTCGTGTTCCGCACGTCGTCGCGTGAAGACGCGAACACATTCATGCAGGCCGTGGTGGGCGAGCTCGGCCTTCCCGCTATGCGCATTCAAATGCAGCAGGGCCCCATGGGCGTGCCCATGCTGTGCGTCACGGTGTCGGCGAAAAACCAGCCGCGCATGCTTGGTCGCGTTGCGCTTGAGGCTCCGAGCGTGCTCGTGCTCGAAGACATCGACATGTGGGGCGCGCCGCTCATCGACGCCGCCAGCTCCACCGAGGGCGAGGGCGCGATGTTCGCGAGCATGTCGCGTGCCGCGCGCGAAGCCGTTGCGCTTGTTACCGCGGCTGTCGAGAACCCGAACATCTACGTGCTTGCCTCCGTGGGCGGTGAAGCTCCTGACCAAGGATATTTGTACGACCTTATGGAACCCATGAGCGTGGTCGACATTTATTTGCCCGATGAGCTTGAGCGCCGTCAGATTTGGGAAACTATTGCGTCCGAGCATCCGTCGGTGCAATCGCTCGACATGGCGATGCTCACGAAGATGTCGCGCAACCTTTCGCGCACCGATATCGTGACCGCTGCCCGCGAGGCCGTGGAAGACGCTTACCGCGCAGGCCTGAAGGCGCGCTGCTATAAGCCCATCACGCAGGAGCTCATGTTCGAACACATTTCGAACTTCCAGCCGCTCGATTCCACCGAGTACCGTGCGCTCGAAGACGCCGTGATCGCTGATTTCCGCAAGCAGATTGCAGATATCGAATGCGATTTCGAAGAAGAAGCCGAAGCCGAAAGCCGGCGCTACGACGCGCTTGGTGACGATGACGAAAGTGTTGAATAGCCGTGGAACTTACTCGCCGAACCGATTACGCCTGCCGCATCATTCGTGCGGCGTATGCGAATAAAGACGCGTATGTGTCGGTGTCCGATGTGGCCGACGCTGAAAGCATTCCTTATGCGTTCGCCCGCTCCATTCAGCACGATTTGGTGCATGCGGGGCTTTTGAAAACTGTGCGCGGCGCGAAGGGCGGCCTTACACTCGCGTGCGATCCCGCGACAACCACGGTGCTCGATGTGCTCACTGCGCTTCAGGGGCCCATGAATATGTCGCCGTGCTCGGCCGACCCGGAGTATTGCGAACGTTGCGGCGGTTGCGAGTATCACGGCATTTGGAAGCATGCCGATAGGCTTATGCAAGACTATTTCGAATCGATTACGCTTGAAAAGCTGTTTTCAGGAGAGGTTCGATGATCATTGAAGGGGCGCTTGAGGCGCCCCTTTTTACGAGCGAGCCCAGCGATGCCGACATCGCGGAATTCCAAGCGTGGGTGCGCGAGGCGGGGCAGGCGCTCTATCGCGACCTTCCCTGGCGCAATACGCGCGACGCATATGCCATTTGGATTTCTGAAGCTATGCTGCAGCAAACGCAAGTGTCGCGCGTGCTTTCCCGATGGGAGCGGTTCTTGCGCCATTTTCCCACGGTTGACGCGCTCGCGTCGGCGAGCTCGGCCGATGTGGTTGAGGAGTGGCAGGGCTTGGGCTACAACCGCCGCGCGCTCGCGTTGAAGCGCGCTGCCGATATATGTTCCGCGGAATACGCTGGGCGCATGCCCGAAGGCGTCGATAAACTCGTAAAGCTTCCCGGCATTGGTGACGCCACCGCGGCGGGTATCACGGCGTTCTCGCGCGATGTTCCCTGCCTGTATCTCGAGACGAACGTGCGCGCGGTGTTCATTCACTGCTTCTTTCGCGATGCCGAACGCGTGACCGACAAGGAGCTGCGCCCGCTTGTGGAACGCGCATGCCCCGCCGAAGATGTGCGAGGCTGGTATTACGCGTTGCTCGATGTGGGCGCCCGTTTGAAGAAAGACCACAAAAACCCGACTCGCAGGGCTGCGGCCTATACACGGCAAAGCAAATTTGAAGGTTCGCGCCGCCAAAAGCGCGCATGGCTCGTGCGCGAAGTCATGGCCGCGCCGGGGCTTCCGTCGGCTGAATTGCTGCGTCGATTGAATGTCGAGGAGCGTAAATCGGGCCGCGATGGGGTAGAGGGCGACGAATTCGAATCCATCATGGCCGATCTTGCACGCGAAGGCTTCTTCCATCGCGAAGGCGACGGATGGCTTGCGTAGCGTTTTCAAGCTTATGCATTACGGTGAATAGGACAGATTCGCGCGGCCGTCGTACTCAATTCGTAAGTACCCCGCTTTAGGGGATATCCTGTTAGTCACTTTTTGAGCCTGTCTTAATTCCGTAAGCCACAAATATTAAAAAATGTCCAAATAACTAGAAGTATACCCTCACTATAAAAGGGTTATTCCCAGTTCAGCGATGCCCTATAAGGGAACACGACGGACAGAAACGCCCCATTTGGGCGAAAAAAAGATATCCAAGGTCAACATTCATGTTACGATTCGGCAACGGCGTAACATAGTTGTGCCATTTCCCGCATTGTCTTCACAACAGGCTACCGTTGGCGGGTTTTGCCACCTTGCGTGCATCATTTGCGCCATAATGCATAGCCGTCAGTGATTCCACCATGCATCTAATAGGAGGTGTACGAATGGACAAACAGTCCACTGCCTCAGAGTTTCAGGGAATGCTCGAAGCGCGCGGTGTTTCGCGTCGTAGCTTCATGAAACTGTGTGGCACGCTCGCGGTTATGGCTGGCTTGGGTGAAGCCGCCGCTCCGCGCGTGGCCCAGGCTCTGGAAGAGTCGGTTATCGGCGCAAGTCAGGGCGACCTGTACCCGGTCATCTGGATCGAGGGTGCTTCTTGCACGGGTTGCACCGAGGCTTTCGCTCAGATCGACGCTCCCGACGCTGCCGCCGTCGTGCTCGAGCTCATTTCGCTCAACTACAGCGAGACCCTGTCCGCTGCTGCGGGCCATTCGATGGAAAAGGCCAAGGAGCAGACCATCGAAGCCGGCAACTACATTTTGGTGTATGAAGGCGCCGTGCTCAACGGTTGGAACGGCAATGCGCTTCGCGTTGCTGGCAAAACCGGCAATGAGCACCTGATCGAGGCCGCCGAAAAGGCGACCGCGGTTGTCGCGCTCGGCTCTTGCGCCGTCAATGGCGGCTGGATGGCCGCCGCTCCCAACGCGTCTAACGCGACGGGCGTGCAGGCGTTCCTCAAGGAGCAGGGCATCAACGTGCCCATCATCAACATCCCGGGCTGCCCGCCGAACCCCGAGTGGCTCTGCGCGGTGCTCATCCAGTACCTGCTGCTGGGCGAGCTGCCCGAGCTCAACGCCGAAAACAAGCCCACGCAGATCTTCGGCCAGACCATTCACGACAATTGCCAGCGTCGCGGCCACTTCGAGAACGGCGAATTCGTTTACCAGTTCGGTTCTCCCGAAGAGGCTAAGGGCTACTGCCTGTACCCGCTGGGCTGCCGTGGTCCGCAAACCAAGGCCAACTGCGGCGTTGTTCGCTATAACCACCGTCGTTCTTGGTGCGTTGAAGCCGGCGCTCCCTGCATCGGCTGCTGCGAAGCCAACCCGAACAACCCGGGCCAGAACTGGATCGAGGTCAACACTCCGTTCTTCAAGCGTCATCGCGATCTGAACATCGGCGACTTCAAGTTCCAGCCTGGCACCATTGCCGCTGCCGTCCTCGGCATCGAAGCTGTCGCCTTGGTCATCCATGGCTTCGGCATGAAGGCCGCCGGCCGCGTGCCGAACGGCGCCGAGTTCGAGAAGAAGCGCGCTTGGGACGCTAAGCATCCCGAAAAGTCCATCGGCGTGTATGACGACGCCCCGAAATCTGACGCCAAGAAAGGAGGCGACGAGTAAATGACGCGTTCCGTTATCGACCCCATTACCCGTATCGAGGGTCACCTTCGCGCCGAGATGGAGGTTACCGACGGTGTCGTTACCGACGCTTGGATTTCCGGCGGCTGCTTCCGTGGCATGGAGCTCGTCGTGCGCGACCGCACCCCCGAAGATGCCGCTTACATCGTGCAGCGCATTTGCGGCGTGTGCCCCGTTTCGCACATGCATTCCGCTTCTATCGCGGCTGAGCAGGCTTTGGGTATTACCATTCCCAACAACGCTCGCATCATTCGCAACCTCATTGAGGGTGCGCAGTTCCTGCACAGCCACATTCTGTGGCTGTACAACCTGGCCGGCCTTGACTACGTGAACCCGTTGAACGCCCTTGGCGCCGATGCTGCTGACGCCTACGACTTGGCGACTGAGCTGGGCACTCCGTCTGCCGACTTCGTTGGCCTGCAGGATCGCCTGAAGAAGTTCGCCGACAACGGCCAGCTCTCCATCTTCAGCGGCAACTGGTTTGACACCGGCGAGTACAACATGACTCCCGAGGCCGACCTTATCCTCACCGCTCATTATCTGGAAGCCCTGCAGATGCAGTCGAAGGCTTCCGAGATTGCGGCGCTGCTCGGTGGCAAGATGCCCCACATCATGACCATCGTTCCTGGCGGTACGGCATTCGTTCCCACCGCTGAGAAGCTTGACGACCTGAAGGGCCTCGTCGACGAGGTGTATCAGTGGGTCGCCGATACCATGATTCCCGATACGCTGGCCATTGCGAAGTTCTATCCCGAGGCCACCACGTTCGGCAAGGGCATTGGCCGCTATGCTGCTTGGGGCGTGTTCGAGAGCCCGTTCGACGAGGGCACTTCCTACGCCGACCGCATGCGCAACCGCTATCTGCCTGCTGGCGTTCTCGACGAGAACTTCAACATCTCCGACCCCGACGAGTCGAAGATCACCGAGTACGTTGGCCACTCTTGGTACGAGGGCGACGCCGACCTGCCGCCGTTCGAGCAGGATACCAAGCCCGCATTTACTGAGTACGACGTCAACGATCGCTACACCTGGGACAAGTGCCCGCTCTACGATGGCAAGTCTCTCGAGACCGGCTCGTTCGCTCGTGTGCTCGTCGCTTATAAGCGTGGCGTTCCGTTCGTCAAGCAGCACGTCGACGAGATGCTCGTGGCCTTGGGCGCTCAGGCTGGCGACCTTTCTGTTCTGCAGAATACGCTCGGTCGTACGGCTGCCCGCCAGGTTGAGACCCTCTATATCGCTACCCTGATGAAGGAATGGGTCAACGAGTTGTGCGAAGCTATCAAGAGCGGCGACTCTGAGTACTTCCGTGCTCCCGAGAAGAGCGACGGCGAAGGCACCGCGTTCTGGGAGGCCCCGCGTGGCGCTCTCTACCATTCCGAGAAGGTCAAGGACGGCAAGATCACCGATTACCAGATTATCATTCCGTCCACGTGGAACCTCTCTCCGCACGACCCGAAGGGCAACTATGGCCCGTTGGAGCAGGCTCTCATCGGCGTGCCCGTTGCCGATGTGGAGAAGCCGATCAACGCGCTGCGTACCGTTCACAGCTTCGACCCCTGCACCGCTTGCGCTGTGCATATCGTCGAGCCGAAGACCGGCAAGAAGTTCGAGACCGTAACCAGCCCGTGGGGGGTGAAGTAAGATGGCACATCTCGCACACTACCGTGAGGCCCATCCGGCTCCGTTCCGCTTCACTCACTGGGTGAACCTCGTTTCCATGGTGATTCTTATCGTCACCGGTTTTGCGATTCACTTCCCGTACTGGCCTGAGTTCATGGGCATTGCCCGTGGCCTGCACATTGCCTTTGGCTTCGTGCTTTTCATCAACTGCCTGCTGCGTGTTGTGCTTGCCTTCATCGTGAAGAGCGCCCCGACCGCTGGCACCCGCGAAGTGGTTCCCGACTACAAGACGTGGCTGCCTCAGGCCGACAACCTTCACCAGGGCCCGCAGTGGATCAAGTACTACCTGTTCCTCAAGAAGGATCACCCGCTGTCCGCTAAGCTTGGCGTTCCGCAGAAGATCAGCTACCTGTGCATTCCAGTGTTGATCATCTTCATGTTCTTCACCGGTCTGTGCCTGTGGCCGCCCTGCGCGAACATGCCGCTGTTCGAGGCCGCTATTGCTGGTCTCGGTGGCGCTATGAGCGTGCGCATCATCCACTACTTCATGATGTTCGTGTTCATCGCCTTTACGCTGCTTCATGCGTACCTGGCAAACATCGAGGGCCTTGCCCCCTCCATGCTCATGTTCTTCGGCAAAGAACACGGCGGTTTGACCTACGACATCGAGAAGCACAACATTTCCGGCAAGGACGACCTGGCTCACTAAGCCTTGGCGGTTCGCCTGAAGCACCTGCTTCTTACAGAAGGGCTCGCGAGAAATCGCGGGCTCTTCTTTTTTTGCCCAAACCTGTTAAATGCTCGTAGCATTTAACAGGTTTTCGATTGGGCTGCGAGGCTGTTGAGTGCGCGGGTTTTTGCTTGGAGGCGCGCCAGATTGGAGGTGTTGTTGCGTTGGACTGGCACCTGTTAAATGCTACGAGCATTTAACAGGTTTTTGGCCGGGGCGCGTTCTTGGGTTTTCTCGGGGAATGGGCCGCACGCTTGGTGAAGTTCGCTACCATGGAATGCCGTGTTTATTGGCGTTTGAAAGTGAGTGTGTATGCTGCGTGTGAACCATGCGATTCTTCATGTGTGCGACTTCGAGTCGTGCGTGAACGTGTTTTCCGAAGAGGAGCTCGATCTTTCCGATCGCAAGGTGAAGTCGTATGTGGGCAAGACGTGCCGAAAAGCGCTTTCGAGCGTGGAAAATCGCCGTGGCGAATTTGAGTCCGACTCGTCGTTTGAGGGCGAGGTGCGCGATTATTTCGCCAATCAGGTCGATTTCGTGAGCCTGTCGCGCCAGTGCGCTCAGTTCATCGCCGAAGAGTTGGGCCATATGGAATCGCCTGAAAGCTGCGACGTGCTCGTTGCTGACTTCGAAGATGATGCACCCAAGGTTTCGGCCGATACGCCTGAGGAGGATCAGGAAGCCGCATATGAGGCGCAGGGCAAACGCTACTTTGCTGTGGCTTTGCTGAATAGCCGTCCTGCATTCATGCATGAAGTGGGCGGGGGAGAACTCGGCACGCGCGTCGACATCGCGCGCCATCACGCCATTTTGCCGAATCCTTCGCAGAAGCTTTCGAGCTACGCGCTCGTGGAAAGCAAAACGCTCGAAGTGCTGTTCTGTGACAAGGAACGCGAGATTTCGGGTGAGAAGCGTTTGCTTTTGCCCGAGGGTTTGCTGCAATGCTCAAGTGAAGCGTCGAGTAAGGAAGTCGTCGACACAGTGACGCGTATCGTTGAGGAAGTCGCGCAGGAATTCGGCGCAAACACGGCTGTAGCCGCTTCGAAGGCAAAGGCTTACGTGAACGAAAACGCCGACGATTCGGCGTATCTTGCGCCGTGGGACATGGCCGAAGAAGTATTCGACGACGAGCCTATGCAGAAGCGTTTTGAAGAAGCGGTCGCAGCCGAAAACTTGCCCGACAAGGTACCTATGGAGAAGAAGGCGGCGCAGCGTTTGGCTCGCAACCACAAAATTCGTACCGATACGGGCATCGAAATCACTTTCCCTACGGAGTACTCTCACAACCCCGATTTCATCGAGTTCGTGAGCATGCCGAACGGCATGATTTCGATCGAGCTGAAGAATATCGGAAACATTGAGAACAGGTAATACTTTGGCCTGGTGATCAAGGTATTGGCTCGATGTTGCACGGTGATCTGGCGACGCGTTTCGGGTTCGAGCTGCGGCTTGCGTACCGAAAGCACTTTGGTCTGCCGGTCAAGGCGTCGATTTGGTGTGGTGTGTGCCTGGCGAGACGTGCGTTTCCGATAGATTCCGCACGAGCAGAAGGCGCCAGTGGCACCTTCGTCGCGAGCAGGACTTGACCGAAGCGGAAGCGCATGTCTCGCCAGGCACATTAACTTTTATATAGGAACACCTGTTCGCTTTTGCTATACTGTTCCGCATGGAAAACGAGCAAACATATTTCACGAGCATACAAAAAGCTATAGGGCTTGCGACGCCTGAGGAGCCTCAGCTGAACGCTGCGCAGCTCGAAGCTGTTACCACGACTGAGGGCTTCGTTCGCGTGATCGCGGGTGCTGGCACGGGCAAAACGCGCGCGCTCACGCATCGGTTCGCGTACTTGGTCAACGACCTGGGCATTCTGCCAGGCAATATTTTGTGCGTCACGTTCAGCAATAAGGCGGCCAACGAAATGCGCCAGCGCATTCGTCGCGTGACGGGCGATAACGATACGGGTTACATTTGCACGTTCCATAGCTTCTGCGTTTCGGTGCTGCAGGAAGATTCGCATGCCGTGGGGTACCCGCAAAGCTTTCTGGTACTCGACAATGCCGATATCGATGCGATGCTGCAGGTAATTTACGATGAGCGCAAAATCACCCTGCGCGAGAAAACCTTCAGCAAGGCGCGCGATATGATCGAGATTTTGAAAACGATAGAGCGCCCCGATTATTATCTCGACCTTATCTCGCTTCCGCTGGCGGAGCTCAAGCAGAAATACCTTGATGCGCGCAAAGTGGACGACATCATTTTCTATGGGTATCTGTATCAGCAGAAAAAATGCTTCGGGCTCGATTACAACGACCTCATCATTATCACGCTGCATATTTTCGACCATTTCCCCGATATCGCGCTGAAGTGGCAACAGCGTCTTGAGTACGTCATGATCGACGAGTTTCAAGATATCGACGCGTTGCAAATCGCGCTCATGGAAAAGCTTGTTGAATACCATCGCAACCTATTCGTCGTGGGCGACCCTGATCAAACGATTTATACATGGCGTGGCGCCGACGTTCGGTACTTGCTCGATTTCGCCGATGCGCACGAGGGTTGCAAGACCATTCTTATGACCGAGAATTATCGCAGCACGCCTGAAGTGCTGGGTGTGGCGAATTCGCTCATCGAGAAGAACAAACAGCGCATTCCTAAACGGCTCGAGGCGCAGCGCGACGTTCATGGCCCCACGGTGTGGCATCATGCGAAATCGCCCGAAGAAGAAGCGGCGTGGATTGCGGAAGGCGCCCAGAAGCTGCACGAGGCGGGGGTGGCGTATCGTGACATGGCGGTGCTGTATCGCGCGCATTATGCATCGCGTGCGGTAGAAGAAGCATTAATGCAGGTCAAAGTTCCCTATACACTGTATTCCGGAGTTCCGTTCTTTGGTCGTCGCGAAGTGAAAGACGCGTTGAGCTATTTGCGGTTCGTGGCGTATCAAGATGATTTATCGTTTGCGCGCGTGGCGAATGTGCCGAAACGCAACATGGGTCAGCGACGCATGGCATTTCTGCGCGAGTGGACCGATGAGCATGAGTGCACGCTATATGAGGCGCTCGAGCAAACCATCGACGATGAAATTTTCAAACGCACTAAGGCAAAGCAGCTTCTGGCGCTCGTCGAGCGATTCCGCGGGCAGTTCGAGGGGCGTGCGGTAAGCGATGTTATGGCGGCCGTGCTTAACGAGAGCGGCTACGATCGCATGCTGCGCACCGAGGGAAGCCAAGAGCGGCTCGATAATGTGGCTGAGCTCAAACAGAGCATCTATGAGTTCGAAACTACATGCGGCGAGGAAGTGACGCTCGAGCATTACCTGTCCCATGTGGCGCTGCTCACCAACGCCGACGCGATGGATGGCGCGGCCGACAAGGTGAAGCTCATGACAATTCACGCGGCGAAGGGCTTGGAGTTCAAGCATGTGTTTTTGTGTTCGATGAGCGAAGGTGTGCTGCCCTCGAAGAAAACGCGAACGCTCGAGCAAATGGAGGAAGAACGCAGGCTCGCGTTCGTTGCTATGACGCGCGCCGAAGACGGCCTGTACCTTACCGAGGCCGAAGGTTTCACGCATAAGGGCACGCCGCGCTATCCGTCGCGGTTCCTGCTCGATATCGACCCTGAGTGCCTGATGTTTTCCCACAAACCCGACCAAACGGCGCTCGAGGCTGCGCGCGCCGCGTATGCGGCCAACGACCAGTGGATTGCCGGCATGAGTGCCGATGTGCGATTTCGTCAGGGCAGCCGCGTGCGTCATGCCGTGTTCGGCGAAGGCATCGTCGAGGAAATCGATATGCAGAAGCGCGCCTACATCGTGCGCTTCGATGGGCTCGATACCACCCGCGCCATCAGCTTCCGCGTGAAGTTGGAAGAGGCATAGCGATGCTTTCCGCCCATTGTGAACGTGTTGATACTCGTAGCATTTAGCGCGTTTTCTTAGGCGTGGTGTGTGGGTTTCTGCCTGGTGAATTCGGCATCACCATGTTCGATGGTTTTATTGCGGCACTGTTTGATGCGGCCGATATTGATTCCACCTCAGGCGACAAGGTGCTTGAGGCAGCCGGGTGCCTTGGGCCAATCTCGATTTCGGAATCATTAGGCCAGCGAAACCTGTTAAACGCTACGAGCATTTAACAGGTTTCGCTTACTGGGGCTCTGAGTTACTCGACCTCGGCGAGCGTGGGGATGGATTGCTGGGCGCCCACCTTCGTGGTGGCCATGGCGCTTGCTTTCGTGGCGAGCGCTACTGAGTCGGCGAGCGACAGGCCACGTGCATACCCTGCGACCATCGCACCGATATAGGTGTCGCCTGCGCAGGTGGTATCGATTGCGCGCGTCTTCGGCGGCACCGATTCAATGGTTTCATTGCCACAAAATACCATCGATCCGCGCGCTCCCAGCGTAATGGCAACGCAGCTCACGCCGCTTTCTTTCAGTTTGTCGGCGGCGGCGCGAGCGCTCGTCGCATCGGCGGGGTAGACGCCCGTCATCATCTCGCATTCGCCCTCGTTCACCACCACCAAATCCAGGCAGGGCAGCACGGCTTCGGGAATCTCGTGCGCGGGGGCGGGGTTTATTGCCACATATAGGCCTCGTTTGCACGCTTCGGCAAGCGCGGCCCAGGTGGTTTCGTAGTCGCATTCTAGCTGAACCAAGAACACGTCGCCCGGTTCGGCCACTTCGTCGAGCGCGCGTCGCACTGCATCGATGCGAGTGCTTGCGTTTGCTCCTGCGTCAATGGTGATGAAGTTGTCTCCGCATACTCGTGTGATAATGGCCACGCCTGTCGGGCAGCTTTCCGAGCGCGTGATGTATTCGCACGTCACGCCGTGCTCGGCGAGGCCTGCAATCATCTGATCGCCGAATGCGTCAGCGCCCACGGCACCCAGCATGCACACCGCGGCGCCCATTTTCGCTGCAGCTACGGCCTGGTTTGCGCCCTTGCCGCCGGGGTTGGTGATGAATCCGCGACCGATAATGGTTTCGCCCAAATTGGGCATGTGGTCGCTCTCGATGGATAGATCCATGTTCAGGCTGCCGAAAACGATGACTTTGCTCATGATGATCCTTCGCGTTACGTGGAATCGAATGATGGTCGGGTGGGATGTGTTCTTTGGCGAATGCATTCGAGTGCATTGGAGCGTGTTCGATGCACTCGCCAGGGAACACCAAGTGCGGCTTGCTTTTGGCGAGGGAGTCGCGAGTAGGTCTTTTTGCTTAAAACTGGGGCTGTTTTGGCAGAAAACGCGACAATTAGGTCTTTTGAAACTTGCGAAATTTGAAAAATGTCATCCAAATGTTGCTTCTCGAGGGCTATTTCTAGCGGGAAAGCCCTCGAGAAGCGAATTCGCCATCAACAAGAATACCTAGTCGCGGTGATTCCTGCCAGGAAAGGCGCAACCTCATGCAGAAGCGCCGGCTGTGCGACTGAACGCGCAGCCGGCGCAAATGAGACTAGCTGTTGTCGGCGTCCTCGGCCTTCGGAATAAGGAACGAAGTTGCCAGCGCCAGCACTAGCAGGATGGCGCCCATGACCATGGCGGCAGCATAACCGCCGGCGGCGCCCGCCTGTGCGGCGTAGGCGTCCATGGCGGCGTACAGCACGGCGAAAGAAAGGCCTGCGCCCAGGTTGAACGCGCCTGCGTTCATGCCCGGCAGGTAGCCTGTATTGTCTTTCGGGGAAAGCACGATGCCCAGGCCGTTCAGCATGATGTTCGCGGTGCCTGCATAGGAAATGCCCAGTACGACCGAAATCACGACAAGCGTGGCGATGCTCGTGTTGTGCGCGACGAAAATGCCGAACAGCGCGCCCAAAATGGACACCACGAGACCCGCGCGCAGCACGGCGTGGTAGCCGAATTTGCTGGCAAGAACGCCGGCAACGGGGCCGAAGCACAGGCCGAGCAGTGCATACGGGGTTAGCGTGGCGAAGCTCACCACGTCGGCGCCCATGGCGACGCCGCAGGCTTCGTCTTGCGCGATGGCGGGCACAACGCCGTTCATGATGGCGAACACGCCGGTCATGGTAAGCAGCGTGGTAAGCAGCAGGCCCCACGTGCGGCGCTGCTTCAGATAGTGGGTAGACACCATGGGGGCGTCTTTCTTCTTTTCGATGTTCCAGAACACCACGAAGAACACGGCGGCAACGACCACCAGCACGGCCACCATCACGAGGTCGGCTTTAGCCAGCTTCTGAATCTCGTTGATGGCCAAGTAGGCGGAAAGAAACGCGATGCCGAGCGTAACCACGCCGGCCCAGTCCATTTTCGGCGAGCCTTCGGCCTTGCTTTCCTTCGAGCAGAACCACACGAGCACCACGGCGAGCACGGCAACGACGGCCATGCAGATGAACACCGAGCGGAAGCCGAAGTTGCCGGCAAGCCAGCCGCCCAGAATGGCGTCAACGCCTGCGATGCCGCCATTAACCGAGGTCAGGATGGCCATCAGCTTGGTATAACGGGCCTCTTCGGTCACTTGCGTGTGCAGCATGATAAGGCACATAGGCACAACCGGGCCGGCAACGCCTTGCATAATGCGGCCCACCATGAGCATGGTCACATCTTGCGCGGCGGCGCTCACGATACAGCCGATGGCGGTGATCAGGAGCATGCCGCTGAGCACCTTCTTGCGGCCTACGATGTCGGCCAGGCGGGGAAGGAACAGCGAGAACAGCGCGGCGGCCGTGAAGAACACCGTTTGCGTGTTGCCGATTTCGGTGGCGGTGGTGTTCAATTCGTTTTGCATCGCCACAAGCGCGGGCGAGAGCATAGAGGCGTTGAGCTGGAAGGCGAAGATGGCCACGAGCAGCGCAACCATGAGGGCAACGATGTTCTTGCCGCCCTCGTCGAGAGTTTTGGGTTTGGTAGATTCAGCGGCCATGCGAACTTAGCCGATCCTTTCAATAGCGTCAGTCACGAGGTTCCAGAATTTGTCGAAGTCGAGCTTCGTTGCCACTTGGGTGTGGCATTCCTCGGCAGAAGGCTCCGGCCCGCGCAGGTCGGCAACCGTCATGCCCAGAGTGAGCTCGCTGTGGATTTCCACGTCGAGCGGGCAGCGGCGCGTTTCCACGCACGTGGGGTCGATGAGGTAAGCAACCGTGCAGGGATCGTGCACCGGCGGATCCACGAAATCTTGGTTGTCTTGGTAGGTCTTGCGGAAGAAGTCCATGAGGCCCGAGACGAACGTAGCGAGCGGCGTGCCAACTTCTTCGATCCTCTTTTGCGCGGCGGGCGTGCACAGCGCTTGGTGCGTGAGGTCGAGGCCAACCATGGTGAGCGGCCACTTCTCGTTGAACACGATGTGAGCGGCTTCGGGGTCGACTTTGATGTTGAACTCGGCCACGGCGCTCCAGTTGCCCACGTGGTAGCCGCCGCCCATAAGCACGACTTCCTTCACGCGCTCAACGATGCGCGGCTCCATGCGCACGGCCATCGCAATATTGGTGAGCGGGCCGGTGGGAACTAAAGTGATGGTGCCTGGCTCGTTTGCCATGATGGTTTCCACGATGTAGTTCACCGCGTGCTTCTGCTCGAGTGGGCGGGTGGGCACGGGCAGCTCGACGCCATCCAGGCCGCTTTCGCCGTGAATCGAGGCAGCCACTTCCTGCGGGCGCACGATGGGGCGGTCGCATCCGGCGTACACGGCCACGTCGGTGGCGTGCGCCTTTTCGAGCACCGCGCGGGCGTTGTAAGTCACCTTTTCGAGGCTTTGGTTGCCTCCGACGGTGGTCACGCCCAAAAGCTCGATTTCGGGGTTGCCCAGCGCGAGCAGGATGGCGACGGCGTCGTCGTGTCCTGGATCGCAATCCAGGATGATCTTCTTCGTCACGATTGCTCCTTTAAAAGAGGGGTTGCTTGCATGCCTTCGGCAAAGTATCAAGAATATTCGGTCAAAGGCATAACTTTGAAGTTTAACGCATTCGAAATGAATAGGACACGAAAGTTGAAAGTATGTATACGATGCTGACATGATTCGCTGTTGCGCCGAGCAGAAGTTGCTGAACGCCGCCTGCTAAATGCTTGCGCTAAACGCTACGGGCATTTAGCAGGTTCGAACTAGGGGAAGGGTGTTGGGCGATTTTTGCGTTTCAACCTGCTAAATGCCCGTAGCGTTTAGCAGGTTTCGAGCATGGCGTTTGCGAGCTCTTGGCAGATGGGCTTACTAGGCTATTGTCTTCGCTCAATTTGTTGCGCAACAACTTTCGCGTTTTCGGGTGTATGGTCGATTCGTCGTGTTTATACATCACGGATTAGGCCGAAAGGGTGGTGCGAATGTCAAGCGCAACGAGGAAGGGAAGGTCTTCCACGAAGAACGGTTCAACCAAGTTCAAGCCAACATTCAACTATCTTGTTGCGATTGGCGATGAGGAATGCGTGCGCACGATGCTTGGCGCGATGTATCGCAATCTTCTTGAAGCGCGAGAAATCATCAGCGAGCTGCCCTATGGAGTCGATGAGGAGCGGAACTATTACAGTGTAGGGAAAAAGGTTTCCGAGCCAATTGAGGTAGAGCCCTATTGCGACTCGTGGTCGTTGAGCGAGCTCGAGTTGAAAATCCATACGCCGTTTTGTCGTGAGCCCGTTTTGGCATTCAATCCGAAAATCGATTCCGAGGTCATTCTGCATAGACGTAAAGAATATGTTGACGAATATGAGCCTGAACTGTTCGTGTCGATGCCCAGGAAAAACCTCTATATTCTGAGCGTGAAGTTTGTGATGCTGCGCGGCGACGCGGCGCCCGAAATCGCACGATTCGTGTCGTCCCTGCCCGATGGCTCGTATGCAATAGCGGCGTGCCACACGCATGAAGAAAGCAAAGACTTGCGCGTGGAGCTCGGCGTCGAGCAGGGCGGCTATACGGTGGCGAACGGGACGAGCGATTTCGTGGTTGGCGATGTCGGCGTAACGTTTGAAGAGTTTGGCAAAAAAGCGCTCGCGTGTGCTGCTGATTCCTTTAACGGAAATGCCCAGAGCGCGGCTGTGTTTCGGGTTGCGAAGCTTGCCATTGGTGCTGCGGTGCGCGATCTTGCGGTGCAGCAAGCCGACTACGCGGAATTGTTTGCCGCGAAATCGGGGCTGCCTACATTCGCGCCTCGGTCCGATGGTTCACTCGACAGCCTAAATGAAACCTCCGTGAGCGTTTCCGCCGCGAACGATTCCGAAGGTCCGATTGACCCCTGCACTGGCTTCTCGTGGAGCGAAGTTGCCCGCGCTATTCGTGCCGAAATGGCTGCGATGCCAGCAAAATACGCCGTGAGCGGCTCAGGGGAAGGCGAGCATAAAGAGTGCATGTTCACCATGCGTGAGGGTGACGAAGTTGTGCTGCGATCGAACTGGAAAAGCGATTCGTCGAGCCCCATTGAGCTTCAGGTTTGCGACGTATTTGGCCATGAGCTGGGCTTTTTGGGTACATCTGCATCGCTTCCCAATATAAAACGAGCTGCTTTGACGTGCATGGTGCCGCATTTGAAAGCGAAAGCGATTAACGTCAACCCGTTTTCGGGATACATGCGCGTGGAGGTTGAGCTTGACCCGACCGACGAAGGTGAGCTTCTCTCCGTTGCTCGCACTATGCTCGATTCAGAGCCTGCGGAGTGCGGCAAGCTCTCGTTGACAAGCCCGAACGCTCAGAAGCTCTATGCGCATAAACGCGCCGATTTGGAGAAGGCCGAAGAGGAACGGGCGAGGGCCGAAGAGGAGGCGCGCAAGGCCGAATTCGAGAACGGGCACGTGGCGCGCCAGTTGAAAGACCTGATCGTTTTATACACGGGATGCGTGCCGTATTCCCGGGAAGAAGTTGCCTCCTGGCAAGAAGATAAACATCGAATTTCGAACGGGGCTTTTTCGCGCAAAAACGACCTATCGGAGGGTTACGAGGGAAAAACGTGGCTCGAGGCATTCGAACAGGTTGTGTCGGGGGTTACGAGCCTTTACGGAATGAAGGTTCCAATTCCCTGCTTCGACCTGTATTGCACGGAGTTTTACCCCTTTGAAGCCAACTTTTACTATGAGTACGGCATTGGCCGGCAATATTGGTACAAGGAAGATTACGACGTTTATAAGTTGCTATCGAGCAAGGGCGCGAGCCTGGAGCTGCCTTACCTTCTTGGCTATAAATCTGGGGAGGCGGCAGCGAGGGTTCGGGCGCTGTTCCATTGCGAGCCTCGTGTGGCTCAGCTGTTCTACGATGAACATGGCGCGGTTTCGCCCAGCGATTTCGATGCCAATTCCTTCGGCATCAAGCGCGAGCTTTTGGGGTCGTGGAACATCGAGGCGTATCGCTGGCTCAAGCGCAATATGCCTGAAAAAGTCAAAAATCTCAAACGCCAAGAATTCGTGAGAACCGGTCTTCTGCCTGCTCTTGTGGAAGATAAGAAAGATTCGTCGGTCGTGTTGACAGATAGCTCCAGCGGCCGCGTTTTGCCTTGCGAGGCCGTTACGCTGGCCATGAATCGCGATGACAAGGAAGGCATGAGCATTCTCATTCGCAAGTTGAAGTTCACGCTTGACGATATAAAGAAAACGAGAGCTGTGCTTGAGGAAACCCCCGATTTCGCCGAGCAGGTCGAAGAGCTCGACGCCTTGCGCGCGGCGCGTTTTGCAGAAGTCGGTTTCGAGCCGGGTGCGGCAAGCAGGGGGAAGTTCACGTGGAATGAGAAACGCCGTGTTTTCTTCGCTGAGCTGTGCGAGGTGCCCGACATTGCATTGGCCGAAGAATTCTTCGAATGGTCTGGAAGGAAGTTTCCGGGCGGCCTGGGCGACGTGTATATATTCGATGGGCTGACGCGAAACTGCAGCATGGAACTCTTCGAATTCCTGCGCGACAACGATTTCGATTTCACGAACGCTGCGACATACGAGGCACTGAAGCCGACTGAATATCGAAAGCTCAAAGGCCCTAGAAATTTTGTCACGCGTGTGATTGATTTCCTCACTTCTGGTTGGGGCTTTAAGTCTCATGGGCATATCGAGCAAGAACGGCTCGATGCGGCGCGCGATATTATCGTCGCGCTCCTCGGAATAGGCGTTCCCATCAGGACGAAAGACGAGGAATGGGACCCCTGGTTCTATAACAAATTCACGTCGTATACTGTTGCGAGACTATATCCCGACGACGAAGAGCTTAAGCGTCTCATTGAGGCCGCTGGTTATTCGTGGTACATGGAATAGGGAACCCCGCATGAAGGCGTGTGGCCCGCCCGATGCGCGCGGTGTTGGGCAGGCCTTCGCAATAGTGGTGTGCGTTTCGTCGCGCAAACCGAGGCGGGGCTGGCGAACGCATTTGTTGCGCAACAGATTTCGCCGCTTTGGCGGTATGGTGATTAGAGATGAAACGAGATGAAACCGATGCCCCAAAATGCGCGTGGGCCGCTTTCGGCGGCCGCTGCTGGATAAATCGGGCAAACGCCAGCCGCAGCGCGTCTAAACCATAAGCAAGGGTTATCATATTGGGTGAATAAAAGGCGGTTACTGCCGCCAAGGCAACCAACGTCGCGAATAGAGGAGTTCTTCGTGGCACAACCTAGAAATCGCGTCGGGGGGGGGGTCGCTCACTCGAGAGCAATTCCTTCTTCGAGAGATGCGCATCGTCGCCGACTTGCGCACGCAAGGTGAACCTGACGACGAAATAATCCAGCGCGTTAAGCGCGAAAACCTGTTTCAATATGGCACGGAACGCATGCTGGCCGATCGTGCCCGCGCATGCCTGCAGCGTCTCGATGCCCTCGAAAATGCCGACGGTTCGCCCGAGTCTCGTGAAGCCGCCGCTCGTCTTACTGAATTGATTGCCCATGGCGCGCCCGAAGCCGCCGGGCAGGCGAACCTCTATGCCATGATTCGCCGATACGAGTTGATGCGCGCATTCATAGGCGCCGAAATCGCCGATCGTCTGGCGTGTCTCGATTACACGTTCACGCGCGTTGACATGAATGCGTTTTTTACGCGCTACCAATTGGAAAATGCAGAAGCTGCCACATGGAGCGATGCGACGGTCCATCGCATTAAATCGACGCTTGCGAGCTGCCTGATAAACGTTAACATGCTCGATTCTACGAAGGGCGGCCATCTTTCGCCGCTCATGCTCGACTTTGAAGTTGAATCGGCCATGAAAGAAAACGGCGATGCCGATATCGCCGCCGCGCTCTCGGGATTGGGGGCGATGTAGATGGCCCCCCAGCCGGAAACGACATACGATGTGCTCCAAGCGCATTCTAAGGCCGCGCGCACTCGGGTCGATTTCGACCATCGCTGCAAGGTGCTGCGCGCACGCCTTTGCGAACAAGATTTCCTGGAAAACAAAGGCCTGGGCAACGAAATAGGCTTTTTCACATTCTGCTACGACGCGTCGCTCGAGCTTGAAATGCGTGCGTTCGTGGCCGATCTTCAGGCCGACGCCGCAAAAGGTGCTCTGCCGTGCAACCTCATCGTGAAAAACCTTTATGACGCATTCCTCGGCATTCTCGAGAAAAAGCGCATTCTGGCCGCCGTTCCTAAACAGGAACTCAAACACGGCTGCGACCACCAGCTCAAACAACTCAGCAAAATCGCCACGCCTGAAGCGTTTGCCGCCGCGCTCGACTATGAGCCGCACAAGCCCGGCGACGTGCTGCTGCTTACGGGCGTTGGCGAGGTATACCCATTGCTTCGTGTGCATACCTTGCTCGACAACATGCACGTTGGCTTCAGTGACATCCCCGTGATCGTGGCCTATCCAGGTCGCTTTGATGGGCGCTCTTTCAACCTGTTCAATAAGCTAGGCGACGGCAACTATTACCGCGCCTTCGATATCGCATAGGAGGCTTGCGGTGATTATTCGCGACATGTTTGAGAAAGACATCAACCGTTCTATCAACGGTGTCATCAAAGTTTCCCAAGACGACGAACGCTCCATTAAACAGGAGCTTTCCGAATACGTGGTCACGCGCGAGCTGCAGGGGCATTTCGCGCATTTCTTCGAAAGTTATTCTCGCGCCCTCGACGTGCCCACCGATAAAATCGGCGTGTGGATTTCGGGCTTCTTTGGCAGTGGTAAATCGCACTTCTTGAAGATGCTGTCGTACCTGTTATCGAACAAGGTGGTAGACGGCACGCCCTCTATTGACTATTTCAAAGGCAAAATCAAAGACGAAATGGTGTATGCCAGCATGTGCCGTTGCGCCGAAGTGCCTACGGAAGCCATTTTGTTCAACGTTGACAACAAAGGCGCCCACTGGAAAAGCGGCGATACGGCGCGTACGGCGTTGCTGCGCGCATTCGAGCGTGTGTTCTATGAGAACTGCGGCTTTTTCGGCGAAGATTTGCGTTTGGCCAAGCTCGAGGCGTTTATCGACGAGCAGGGCAAAACTCAGCAGTTCCGCGATGCGTTCGAGCGAATCAATGGCGGCGCGTGGGTGGAATCGCGTGATGCGTACAGCTATTACAGAGACGATATCGTTGAAGTGCTGCAGCAGGTGCTTGGATGGAGCGAGCAAGCCGCTTCAAGCTGGTTCGATGGCGAAGAAGACGACGTTATCGCCATTGACACGTTTGCCAAGCAGGTCAATGATTATTGCGAAGCGCGCGCGGCTGAGCACGGTGGCCAGTTCCGCCTGCTGTTCATGGCCGACGAAGTGGGGCAGTTCATCGGCGACGACCAAAGCCTTATGCTAAACCTGCAGACCGTTGTCGAAGAATTCGGCTCGCGCTGCGGCGGCCGCGTGTGGGTGATGGTCACGAGCCAAGAGGCTATCGACGAAGTTGCGCTTATTGTTGGCGATGATTTCTCGAAGATTCAAGGCCGTTTCAACACGCGCCTTTCGCTTTCGAGTTCGAGCGTCGATGAGGTTATCAAGCGCCGCGTGCTCGAGAAAACCGAGCCGGCCGAGCTTACGCTTTCGCAGGAATACGCACAGCAAAGTGCTGTGCTGAAAAACCTGTTCACATTTGAAGAATCGCGTGGCGATTTGGTTGGTTATGCCTCGCAGGCCGATTTCACAGAAAGCTACCCGTTTGTGAACTATCAGTTCAAGGTGTTGCCCGACGTGATGACCGAAATACGCAAGCATGGCGTGAAGGCTGCGCATATGTCAACCGGCGAACGCAGCATGCTTTCGGCGTTTCAGGAATCGGCGCAGGCGGTGCAAGGCGAAGACACCACCACGCTTGTGCCGTTCTGGCGTTTCTTCGACACCATTTCGAAAGACCTCGACCACGGCATTATCCAGGTGGTCGTTCGCGCGAGCGAAGCCGCCGAAGCCGGGCGCGGCCTTATGCCCGAAGACGTGTGCCTGCTCAAGCTGCTCTACCTTATTCGATACATCAACTACATCAAGGCCACGGTGAACAACCTCACCATTTTGATGACCGACGATATGGGTGTTGACAAGGTTGCCCTGCGCGAACAGGTGAAGGCGTCGCTCGACCGCCTGGTTCGCGAGAACTACGTGGCGCGCCAGGGCGATGCGTACAACTTCCTCACTGACGAAGAGCAAGAAATTGCTCGCGAAATCGCCGAAACCCAGGTCGATTCGGCCGAGGTGATAGAAGCTATAAAAAAGGCGCTGTTCGCGGGCATCTATACGCAAACCGCGCTGAACTGCGGCTCAAACAATTTCCCCATCGACCGTTGTGTGGACGATTCCATGTACGGCAATGCTCAAAACGGCATGAAGCTCAACGTGCTCACGCTGGCGAACGATCTTTCGCAGGCCAGCGAAAACGAGCTGGTTGCGCGCTCGAGCGGCCAAGCCATTGTGGTGCTCGACAACGACAAAGACTATTACGACGTGTTGTTGGATGTGGCCAAGGTGCGTAAATACACGCGATTGAAAATTATCGCGCAACTGCCGCCTTCTACGCAAGACATCATAAGAGGCAAACAGAACCAGGCGCGCTTCGACGAGAAGGAAGCCACCAGACTTTTGGAAGACGCCGTGGCAAATGCGACGTGCTATGTCAACGGAAGCATGGCAACTACGCGCGCGACGAACGCGAAGGCCGTTTTCGACGAAGTGCTCGGCAAGCTTGCCGAATCGGTGTACAGCAAGGCGGCATATATCACCGCTCCCGTCGAAGGCGACGGTGACATCGTGCGTATTCTGCGCGGCCAGGCTGAACAAGGTATCGAGGGCATGGGCGGCGCCAACGAGCAGGCGTGCAAAGAAATAGCCGACCATTTGGCGGTGCAAGATCGCATTCATCAGGCGTCTACCATGGAAGACGTGCAGCGCAAGTTCCAGGGTGCCCCGTATGGCTGGCGAGAAATCGACGTGGCCGCCACGGTGGCGCGTCTGGTGGCCTCGCAAGATGCCACGGTGGTCTACGCGGGGCAAATTGTTGCCGCCGACGACCGTCGCATGCTCGATTGCTTACGCAACCGCCGCGAAGTCGCGAAGGCTCAAATTAAGCGCCGCGTGAAAATGAACGAACGGCTTCTGAAGGATTGCCGCGACATTCTGTCTGAGTTCACGGGTGCGCGCGACATTCCTGCCGACGAAGACGGCCTGGTGCACCGCGTGAAAAGCGAACTGGCGGAAGCCATCGGGCAATGCCAGCAGCTTTTGCGCACGCACTATTCGGGCATGCCGGCATACCCGTATCCCTATAAACAAGCGGTAGAAGATGGCGTGCATGTGCTGATGCAAGTGCAACAGCAGCAAAACGACCCCGAAGCGTTGCTGCGTGCGTTCCAGAAAGCCGAAGATGATCTTTTGGGTTTCGCCGAGGCGAAGGGAGACGTTGACGCGTTCTTCCCCAATCAACAGCGCCTGTTCGACGAATCGGCCAAACTGTTGGCGAGCATCGCTGAAGAGGGCGACAGCATGGAAGGCGATGCCGAAGCCCAAGACGCTATTGCTCAGGTGAAGGCTATTCTTCAATCGCCCAAGCCGGCGATTCCTCAGCTCAATAGTTTGAACAATCGCATTCGCGATGCGCACGACAAGGTGGTGGCGGCGCATCGGGCGGAATTCCTGGATGCGCTTGATTGCGAAATTCGTGGCTTGGAGTGCTATGCGGCCGAACAAGCCGAGCAGCCCGAAGCGGCAAAGGCCGCCTTCCTGAAAGCGCAGGTAGCGCTCGAGGGTTTGAAAACGCAGGCTCATGCCAAAAAGACGGCCCAGGCGATTGACGCTTTGCGTTTCCAGCTCGAGCAGAAGGCGAGTGAAGCTCAGCGCTCAATTGACGCTGCGGTGGAAGCGGCGAAAGCGAAGGCTGCGAGCGAGATATCGGTTCCTCATGAAACCACGAGTGGCAAAATCGTGAACAACGTCTATCAGAAGTCTCAGGTACCACCTGTGTCAAAGCCTCGCGTTAAAGAAATTAAGCGCGGTGACGTGCTTCCGCGTAAAACCTTGAGATCGCGTGCCGAGGTGGACGCATACGTTGAGGCGTTGCGCACGAGTTTGCTGAAAAACCTGGATGGCAACGATGCCATTCGCTTGAGCTAATCGGGAGAGCGCCATGAACGATTCTGCTATCAAAACATTTTGCGTACAGGCTCGTGAAAAGCTCGAGCAAGGCGTCGAGCTGCGCATGCAAAAATACGGCATCGCCGCCGAGGGCGTGCCTAATGCTGCCGCCGATGCCGTGGGCGCGCTGCCGCTTTCGCCCGTTGAGCGCGAACAACGCGCCGAATTGCTGCAGCTGCAAGCCAAGCTGGGCGAGGGCGATGCGGCCCATGGCAACGCCCGCTTGAAGGAGCGCGCGGCGTATACCTGGTTCAACCGCATGGTGGCCATTCGGTTCATGGAACTGCGCGATTTTCTGCCTAGCCGCGTGCGCGTGTTCAGCAGGTCCGATGGAAGCTTCGGGTCGCAGGCCGTTGATGAGGCGCTCGATCTGGAAATCGAGGGACTTGATGCAGCTCGCGTGCTGCAGCTGAAGCAGGCGAGCGACGACGAGGCGTTGTTCCGCTATTTGTTCTTGGCGCAATGCCAAGAACTCGCGAGCTGCATTCCCAATGTATTCGAGCCGGTGGATTCGGCCTTAGAGCTGCTTTTGCCCGACAGGCTTATGGCGCGCGACGGCGTGGCGCAAGCCATGGTTGAGGACATTCCGGAAGAGGACTGGCTCACCCACGTGGAAATTCTGGGTTGGATGTACCAGTACTATAATTCGCAGGCAAAAGACGACTTCTTCAAGTCGAAGGCGAAGGCGACTGCCGACACGTTGCCTGTGGCAACGCAGCTGTTCACGCCCGAATGGATTGTTCGCTACATGGTGGAGAATTCGCTCGGCCGCTTGTGGATGCTGAATAACCCGCAAAGCGGTCTGCGTGAGCGCATGGAATATTATATTGAGCCCGATGCAGAGCATGAAGACTTCATTCGCATAAACGGGCCCGAGGAAATAACGCTGTGCGACCCGGCCTGCGGATCGGGCCATATTCTGGTGTACGCGTTCGATTTGCTTTTCGCTATGTATGAGGAGCGCGGCTATCGCGAGCGCGAGATTGCTCAGCTCATTTTGCAGAACAATCTTACAGGTTTGGAAATTGACCCTCGTGCGGCGCAGATTGCGAGCTTGGCGCTTGCCATGTGCGCCCGCGAGCACGACCGCCGTTTCTTCGGTAGGGGCGTGCAGGCCAACGTTAACGTTGTGGCGCCGGTGCATATCGACGCCGAAGAGCTGCCTGCGACAGCGCCGCTGCTGGGCCAGCCGCAGTTGATGGATGCCTTGGCGCATCTGGACGAAATCGGCAGCCTTTTGAACCCGACCGAAGCCGAGCTTGTTGCCGTGAACGTGACCGCCGAGCAGCTCGCGCAGGTGGCAGCGAACGATATGTTTGCGGCAAACGTGGCAGAAAAGCTGCAGCAAGCAAACGCGACCTGCGAGCTTTTGGCGAAACGATACACCTGCGTAGTGGCCAATCCGCCTTACATGGGCAGCAGCAGCTTTAGCCCCTTCATGTCTAAATGGGTAAAGAAGAACTATCCCGATGTGAAGAGCGATCTATTCTCGTCATTCATCGTTCGGATTATGGGTCTTGCCAATGATCATGGTGAGTGCGGCATCATGTGCCCGTTCGTTTGGATGTTCATCGGTAGCTACGAGAAGCTCCGTAACGAGATTATCGATAACAGAACGTTTACCTCGCTGATTCAGCTCGAGTACTCTGGCTTCGCCGGTGCAACGGTGCCTATTTGTACTTTTACATTCCATAACTCACATATTGTTGGCTACAAGGGCGGCTATATTCGCCTGTCCGATTTCGTTGGCGCCGCAAAGCAAGCTCCTAAGGCCCTCGAGGCAATCAAGAACCCCGACTGTGGCTGGTTCTACCGCCGAGATGCCGACACCTTCAAACAAATTCCCGGCACCCCCATCGCCTACTGGACTGGTGAGGCGGCAATCAGTGCGTATCGTCGTTTCCCCGAGCTTGGAAAGCGAATTATAACAAGAGAGGGAATGGCGACGGCTGATAACGACCGTTTTGTCCATTTTTGGTGGGAATGCCCGTATTCTTCTATTGGATTTGGCGCAAGTGCTCCAAAGGATGAAATTGCATTGAGTCATCGCTGGTTCCCATATCAAAAAGGCGGCGATTATAGAAAATGGTTCGGAAACAATGCGCTGGTTGTTTTTTATGAAAGTGATGGCGAGGCGATAAAGAACAATACTGACCCAAAGACTGGTCGTATTCGATCTCATAACTACAATGGAGCGTTTTCTTTCAAGGAGGGCATAACGTGGTCGGCGTTGTCTTCTGGGAGTATACATGTCAGGTATTCGCCTCAAGGCTCCTTGTTTGACAGCAAGGGCGCCAAAGGTTTTGGTGCTTCACATCAGGACAACCTTTACGCACTCTGCCTCATAAATTCGTCAACTGCTAGTGAGCATCTTTCTTTTCTTGCTCCGACGCTTGATTTTAAAGTAGGCGATATTGCGCAAATTCCCGATGCCGACAAAGATGTCGAACCCGTGGCAGGCTTGGGGGAACTGTTAATCGACGGATCTAAGTCCGACTGGGACTCGTTTGAAACCTCCTGGGATTTCAAACGTCACCCTCTGGTATAGGTGATGTTTATGTCTAAAAGCGGCAAATCTTTCAACGAAAATTATCGCCACGAATGCGAAACCGAGCTGGTGGAGATTCCCTCTGTAGGTATGAATCAGCTATTTGATTCGTCGTTCAGCATGAATGAGCTTGCGGAATTATTCGATTTCTATCTTGTCCATACTCCGGTAAAACGCGACGAAAAGGCGAAAGATGGCAACAATCGATGGCTCGGAGATTATGGATGGAAGGGAGGAGCGGAGCTGTCGAAGCTTGAATCGAGTTTGCTCAAGACGTCTGGAATCTCCTCATTCGTTATATTGAAAAGCGATTGCATCGATTCGACCCTCGCAGCAATGAAGCTCACTGGCAAAATATGCCCATCATGTCCCCGTGCCGTTTTTAAGCTTAATTGCAAGATTAACCTGAAAGAAGATGGAGGGGTTAATGTGACCCCGTCCGAATCGCGTCTTGCCTGTGTGTTCCGTCATATTCGAAACGCGATGGCTCACGGTCAGGTTTACGGCTTGGGCAATCAGATGATTTACATGTTCGATAAAGACGATGATGGAAAAAATAGTGCAGCATTGGTAATCAAGCAAAAGACTCTTTCTGACTGGATACGAGTTGTTGATAAGAATGGCGCATTCTATTCAGACGGTGCGAATGGCAGGGAATAGAATATGCCTTGGCCAGACATCCGACTAAATTGCAAGCATAATAGGAGTGTGGGAGGAAATTCCTCGACTCCTGGGCGGCCCTCCATTGCGGAATGCTGTCTAGTATTTACCGTGGATAGCAATAGCCTGCAAAAAAAATCCAATGGTTCGGTTGGGATTTTATTTGATTTGCTTCTTCCTGATTTTTCGAAGATGGTTCTTCTTGAAGTCGCGATAAGCACCAAAGAAGATCTTCTCGGCGTTTCCTTGTTCGGATTTCTCGTATTTAATTGCGGCCAGCTCGAGTTCACATATGTAATCGGCAACTTGTTGAAGCCTGAAGTCTTTAGGGCTGCAATTCCGGTAAACAACGACCTGGGTACCCAATGCATATTCGAATGCCGTATGCAGTGTGGACTTTACGGCTTCTTGTCCATCGTCGTAGTAAAGCTTAATGGCATCGAATGCCTGGAGCACGCTAAGCCTTTCCGAAAGGAAGGCGACGAGGTCTTGCTGCATTTTGCTGAACATTGCGGCGTCGGTACTGAACTGGTTTCTTTGGTACGCGAACGTGAAGTACTCGATGGGGCATTTAAGCGCGAAGGTGCTGAAGCATGTCAAGAGTCGCATCCTCGTCTGGATTGGCATGTTCCTATAAGCGTCGTTTCCTCTCATGAGGGGATTCATGTGCAGCGGGATATTTGGAAGGCTGCGATCCCTGAGAACTTGCTCGTACCGAGCAATCTCTTGCTGGATGGATATGGACTGCCTATGGAAAACGAGGGTGATGAGGTAGTGTTTGGCGTTCTCGCCTCCGTAGTTACCGGATTCATCAACGAAAACGGAAAGCTCCTTCATGGTGCAGCCTCTCCTAAAACAAGAAATGCCGGGGGGATCCCCCGGCCCTTGACTGCCTTCCATAAAGGAACGCAAAACTTTTATACCACAGGCTGGGGTGCTTTTTCAAGGTGTAATTATAGCAAACACATGTTCGTTTCACAATGTATAACCGCAGGTAGATTGCTTGGAAAGGTGGCGTAAATGGCAACGCTTCTTGCAGATAAATATGAGGCCCGCAAGGCCGAGGTGAACGAGCGATTCGAGCAGCTTCGTGCGAACGAGGAAGAGCTGAATCGCATCTTCGCCGAAATATACAACATGGTGGGCGAGGTGCCCATTGAGGTGGAAGACAAATACGTGTCGGTGGCGCGCATCTTCGACACGGCGGACGAAATCCCCGAATCATATAAGGGCAACAAGTACGTGCGCACCAAGCGCGATGAAATCACGAGCCTTATGAGCTACGCGGTCGGCTGCATGTTTGGGCGCTATTCGCTCGATGTGGACGGCCTGGTGCTTGCCGACCAGGGCGACACGTTGGCCAACTACGTGGCCAAAATGCCCGACGCGAACAACATTTCGTTCATGCCCGACGAAGACAACGTGCTGCCCGTATGCGACGACGAGTATTTCGAAGACGATATCGTGGGCCGCTTTGTTGAATTCGTGCGTGTGGTTTATGGTGCTGAAACGCTTGAGGAAAACTTGCGCTTCATCGCTGACGCATTGGGCGGCAAAGGCACGCCGCGTCAGGTGATTCGCGTGTATTTCCTGAAAGATTTCTTTAGTGACCACTGCCAAACCTACAAGAAGCGCCCCATCTATTGGCTGTTCGATTCGGGCAAGAAGAATGGCTTCAAAGCGCTGGTGTACATGCATCGCTACCAGCCCGACCTGCTGGCGCGCGTGCGTACCGATTACGTGTTTGCGCAGCAGGAGCGCTATCGCACACAAATCGGCTATATCGACGATGCGCTCGCGAGCGCCGAGAAAGGCGAGCGTGTGAAGCTCGAAAAGCAGCGTAAGAAGTTCGTCGACCAGCTGGAAGAAACCGCGAAATTCGAGGAAAAGTTGCACCACTTGGCCGACCAAATGATCGTCATCGATTTAGACGACGGCGTGAAAGTGAACTACGCGAAGTTCCAAGACGTGCTGGCGAAGATCAAATAGGCGGAGCGCCTTTTGTCGAAGCGGATGTGAAAGTGATGGAATAGATGGCTCAAATTGATATACAGGCGCAGCTCAAGGCCAAATTCGCGCAGCCTTTGGCACCTACCGCCGTGCGGCGCATTGTGGTGTGGAACGACCCTTCGGGCGAGTTCGAGGGCGCATTCGATGCATTGGTCGAAAACGGCTTCGATGATGTGGGTGCAACCGACGGCGTTATGCCCGCGCACGAGGACTTTGCGCGCGCCGTGCGATTTGTGAAGGCATACGACGGCGTGATGTTTGAAACCAAGCGCCTTATCGCGCGCGGCGACACCGAAAACGACCTGTTGGTGTATCGCCAGCGTGCCCGAGGCGATATCGAGGGCGACTGGCTTGCCGATGTTGAACTGTATGCCGATCATTTCCAGGCAGATTTTCTATCTATTCTGGCCGACGAACTCAATGCTGCCGATGCAAGCGACGTGCGTGCGGCGCTTTCGACGTATCGCTCGTTTTTCGCAGCGAAAACCCGTTGCCGCCAGTTCTCCAAGTGCTGCCCCGCGCCGCAGACGGGCGCACAGGTTGAGCTGGGCGTGTTGGCCGCGCTGCTTGGCGGCGAGGCTCCTGATGATGCGCGTGCGTCGTTCGTGGTGCGCGGCTACTTGGCTGCATTGCAGCGTGACGGCGCCCAGGCGGCAGAGTTGTTCGTGAAATACGATGCCGCTGAAGCTTTGGAGCGTTGCGTGAAGCGCCTCACCGGCTTCGATGGCGCGCTCGACGGGCGCGATTCTTTTGTCGCGCTTGCATCGCATGTGCTGCTGTCGGCTGCGTCGATTTCCATCGCACGCGACCAGCTTTCTGGGCTCGAATCGCATATAAGCGAGGCCAATGCGACGTTTTGCATGGCGCTCGTGAGCGATTGGGACCGCGACCCTCGTTTTTCGTCGGAGGCTCTTTTCGAGATGTGCCGTCTTGTGGAAAACGAATGCGGCTTGGCAGCGCGTTTTTCCTGCGCGCCACTTGATGCCATTGTCGAATGCGACGTGTTCCCGTGTGTGAACGAGGCAATTCTGGCATCGCTGCTCACGTCGTTCGCCGAGGGGGCCGACCGAGTGTGCGATGCGCGCAAGGCGTTGTGCCGCCGCGCGAATTTGTCGTGGTATGCGCGTGTGGCCTGTTATTTCGACGTGCTTGCCGCCGTGGCTGGTATGCGCGAGTTCAAAACGCTTCATGCTCAGGGTTTCCATGTGGCGCTTCCCGTCGAGGTGTGGAATGCCTATGTCGGCGGTTGGTGCGACATGGACGCGCTTTATCGCTCGCTTTGCCGCGCATATGGGGCATGCCGCGAGAAAGGCTATGAAACGCTCGAAGAGCCCGTGCGCTCGGCGCTCGAATGGGCCGAAAACCTTTACAGCGGGTGGTTTTTGGCGGAATCGAATGCGTGCTGGACGAACGCCGCGCAGGCGCAGTGGCTCGATTCGGGCTGCATTTCGGGCGTCGACCGCCAGCGCGATTTCTTCTGGAAAATCATGCCCGCATGCAAGGGGTCGGCGAAAACGATGGTGGTCATCGTGTCCGATGCGCTGCGTTTCGAGGTGGGGCGCGAGATCGCGGACGAACTTGAACGCGAAAAGGGCGGCATGGTAAAGCTGGATAGCATGCAGGCGACATACCCGTCCATCACGGAATTCGGTATGGCGGCGCTTCTGCCGCATCGCGGCATGTCGCTCGATGGCGAGACCGGGGCTGTGTGCGTGGACGGTTTGCCGAGCGCCACAACCGAGCAGCGCGAGTCGGTGCTTCGCACGGTGAGCCCGCACGCCCGCGCTCTGCGTGCCGAGAAATATCTCGACATGCCTGCGGCCGAGCGCAAAGAGCTGCTGAAATCGGCCGAGGTGGTGTATTTGTACCACAACGTCATCGACGCCACGGGTGAAAAGCTTGCCACCGAAAGCTCGGTATTCGACGCGTGCGACGATGCCGTGCGCGATTTGGTGGCGCTTGCGCGACGCGTGTGCATCGATGCGCCGGGCGTGCATGTTGCCATAACCGCCGACCACGGTTTTCTGTATACGCGTCACGAACTTGGCGAGTGCGAGCGCATTTCGAAAGCGTATGTGCCCGATAATCAGGCGATTTGCGGCAAGCGACACATCGTGTGCCGCGATATCGATCCTGCCGCCATCGGCGGCGACCCCGAAGGCGCGTTGTTCATCGGAATGAACATGGACAATATCGAGGGCGGCAAATATTACGGCTTCACGCCGCGCCAAAGCGTGCGCATCAAGCAACAGGGCGGCACGTGCCGCTATGTGCATGGCGGCGTAAGCCTGCAAGAGCTGTGCGTGCCGCTCATTACGTTTTGGCGCGTTGGCTCGCGCTCAAAGGAATTCGAAGACACGCGCCCGGCGACGCTGCGAGTGCTCAGCGACGTGCGCCGTATTACCAATTCGCTGTTCGGCGTGAAGTTTTTGCAGGAAGAACCCGCCGTGGGCAAGGTACTGCCGTGCGAATATGAGCTATCGTTTGCCGATTCGTCGGGCAACGAGGTAAGCGATGTGGTGAAGGCGCATGCCGATAAAACGTCGCCGAACCCGCAAGACCGCGTGGTCCAGGTGCGGTTCGCACTCAAAGGCTCGAGTTTCTCGTCGAAAGAACAGTATTTCCTGGTGGCGCGCGAGCGCGAAACTGGGCGCATTATGTGGAAGGAACCGTACACCATAGAGGTTTCCTTCGCACCAAGCGACATGTTTGGATTCTAATTTGGCGCATACGCGCAGTGCATAGAAAGGGGTGGCCATGGCTGCCGAATACGATGACGATTTGTGGGAGGTTCCCGAAGTGGAATCTTGCGAGGAATATGCGCAGGCTGGCGATGGTGCCGGCGAGCAAGAGACTGGCGCGGCGCGGGAGTGCGGTACCGATGGGTTCGACGATGGCCAGCCTGTGGGATACGAGGCCGACGAGCTCGATTGCAAGCTATTGGAACACTTCGGTGGCAAAATCGTGCGTAAAGACCTTACGTCGCTCATGAAGCGTGGCGCGAATGTGCCCACCTTCGTGCTGGAATACCTGCTGGGGATGTATTGCTCCACCGACGATGACGATGCCATTCGCGAGGGCCTCGACCGCATTCGGAGAATTCTTTCCGAGAATTACGTGCGGCCCGACGAAAGCGAACGTATCAAGTCGAAGATCCGCGAATCGGGCCAGTTCACCATTATCGATAAGGTGTCGGCAAGGCTTGACGAATATAGCGATTTATATGTGGCGCAGTTCACGAACTTGAACATTGAGCCGTTCGTTATGCCAGCGGATTATGTTCGCGACTACACGAAGATATTGCAAGGGGGCATCTGGTGCATTATGCGCATCGCGTACAATCGCGCAGATGTCGAGGAAGACGATTTCGGTGATGACGTGTTCGGCGATGAGCGCCCGAAGAAGAAATCGTCGAAAAAGAAGCGCACGCCCGCCGATTCGCCGTTCTCGGTGATGAGCCTCACGCCAATCCAAATGCCAAATTTGGATTTGGAGGGGCTTATCGAACAGAGGCAATACTTCTCGCGCGACGAATGGATGGATGTGCTTTTGCGCTCTGCTGGTTACGAGCCGAATGTACTCACCGAGCGCGAGCGCTTGCATTTCATCGAGCGCATGGTGCCGCTTGTGGAGCGCAACTATAACCTATGCGAGCTTGGCCCTCGCGGTACGGGCAAAAGCCATATCTACAAAGAGGTGTCGCCCTACGCGATTTTGTTGTCGGGCGGCCAAACCACTACGGCGAACTTGTTTGGTCGCATGAATGCGCGCGGCGCGGCAAGGCTCGGCCTGGTGAGCCATTGGGATTGCGTTACGTTTGATGAAGTGGCAGGCATGCGCTTTAAAGACGTGCGTGCCGTGCAGATTCTGAAGGATTACATGGCGTCGGGCAGCTTCGCGCGTGATCGTGACCAAATCAACGCTGACGCATCCATGGTATTCGAAGGTAACATCAACGATTCAGTTGCCAATGTGCTGAAAACCACGCATTTGTTCGATCCCTTCCCGCCGGAATTCAACGACGATTCGGCGTTTTTCGACCGTATTCACTATTACCTGCCGGGCTGGGAAGTTCCCAAAATGCGTTCCGATTTGTTGACGGAGCACTACGGGCTTATCACCGACTGCTTAAGCGAATTCTGCAAGGAAATGCGCCGTCGCGATTGCACGCATTTGATCGACCGGTATTTCCGCTTGAACAGCGATTTCAATAAGCGCGACGAAATCGGCGTGCGCAAAACGTTTTCGGGGCTGGCGAAGCTGCTGTTCCCCGACCAAAAGATGGAAAAAGAAGACGTGCGTTGGCTGCTGGAGTATTCCATTGAAGGCCGCCGCCGCGTGAAAGAGCAGCTCAAGATTATGGCCGGCGTCGAATTTATCGATGTGAATCTGGGTTATTTGGATGCCGAAAACCCGGGCGATATGCGCGTGATTGGCGTGCCCGAGCAGTCGAGCGACACACTGATTCCCGATGGTCCGCTTATGCCAGGGCAAGTGTTTGGCGTAGGTAAGTCGCTTGGTGGCGAGTTCGCGGTATATAAGCTCGAAAATAAAGCTGTGGCTGGCGAGGGCAAATTCAGCCACGAGGGCATTGGCAACAGTCGTCCTGTGAAAGACTCGGTAGAGGCCGCCCATCGTCTGTTCGTGGAGAACGCGTCGCGCGTGGCGCGTGGCATGCACGTGGGCTCAAAAGACTTCCTGCTGTATTTCAACGACCTTCAAAGCAAGGGATTGTCCGATGAGGTATCGCTTGCCGAATTCGTTGGTTTATGTTCGGCGGCATGCAACAAGCCAGTGCTCGATGCCATGGTGGTGCCGGGTGCGCTGCGCATCTCGGGCACCATCGACGATATTCGCGGCCTGGAAGACATCATGCGCGTGGCGAAGAATGCTGGCGCAAAGCGCGTGCTGCTGCCTACGTCGTCGATTCAAGACATGCAGATGGTCTCGCCCGAGCTCGTGTCGGGCGTTAGCCCAGTGTTTTACTTTCCAGGTGATTACGTTGGCGCGGCGCAAAAAGCCCTCGGGCTGTAATGAGAAATAATCGTAGGGGAGACCAAGATGGGCGAGGACGAAGGGCGCGTGCTCGGTAGCGCAAATGATGTGAGTACGAGCTTCGATGCGAGGGCAATGGGCGATTCGCTTTTTCGTGCGCTCGATGACACGTTTGGCGCGGACGCTTGCGATGCGCGTGAGCGGCAGGCCGCCGAGCGGGATCGGCAGCGTGCGATGGACTCCCTGCGGGCGGCATCGTTGCGCCGCGTGAGGCGCAAATACCGCACGCGGCGCAACGTGCTCGCGCAGATGATAAACGATGCGATTTCCAAATATGTTCGAACATGCGAAACCGTGGCGCTGGATGATACTCGCAAGAAAATGCGTATGATTACTTCGTTGCGGCGTGAAGATCGCTACAGGGCCTTTCTTGCCATGGGCTCGAAGGATGAGCTCCTTAAACGCTTGGGGCAAACTATCGATGCCGCTGAAGCCATGATTGAAATCAATTCACCCGAACGCTTTGAAGCATATTACGCTGCCGCGGCCGGCTGCTTGGCTGGGCGCGTTTCGGCCATGGAAAGCATCAAGGTTGCGCTCGCCGACGATGAACGGTCAGACGCCTCGTTCGCCAACGACCCAACATGCGTCGATAGGGAAGACCCGGATGACGCTGTGGCGAGCGCGATTGAGGATGTGTACGCGAGTTGTTTTGGCGAGAAGATGCGAAATGCCTTCGAAATTACGGGGCATGACGAGAGGCGCCAAAAGCTTGTGGGCGAAATTGAAGATGTCGAGCGGCGCGCGATGATCGAGGTGCAAGAATTGATGCGCTCGCGCGCTCGGCAGATTGCGGGGCATTGTGTGGGGACGATAGAATTGCCCACGTTTGAGGGTGTGGCTTGCGAGAGGGCTATAGGTCTTGAGCGGCTCGAGGTGCTGCTTTCTGAGGTTCGCGCTTCGTATGCGTCGTATGTGCGCTGTGTACAGCAAGGTGGTTTGGCGTGCGCATTCGGAGTGGGGCTCGGGTCAGGTCGACAGGGCTATGTGCCCATTCTGCGTCTGCGCCAGTCGCTGTCTGACGTATATGAAAGCGACGATTGCGAATTCGATGTCTCCGAACATTTCGATATCCCCGATTTCTACGATGAAGATGCCCATGCAGGCGGCGACGACATCGACAAGGCGATTAAGCGAATGCGAGAGTTCAACGCTCAACCGTTTCGTGATGTGCTGGTTGATGACCCCGCTGAGCACGCAAGGCAATTCTGGTATGGGTTAAAGAAGCTGCTTGTGTTTGCCGAGGACGCTATCGATATCGACGAGCGTAAATGGGATGCGTTCGTCGATCGCGTAGAGTTTGCGGCGCAGCAGGCCATGGTGGTCTTCGTGAGACAGATGGATGCGGGCCAGGCCTTCCAGTTTCGGCGCGATCTCGAAGATTTACTGGGGTCGAGTGAATAGGGGCGCCAATGGCGAAGTGGACCAAACGTGAAGTCGAGCGGCTCTACGATGCTGTGGCATGCAGTCGATTGGATGACCGGCGGCATTTTTCTGACTGCGGCGCCTTTGTATCTGACCGCGAGAGTTTTACGGCTTCGCAGCGACTTGACCGCGTGAAGGCGATTTTCGTAGAGGGCGGGCACTCGTGCATTCCGCAGCGCCGTTTCGTTGCATCGGGCTGCTTCGAATACGAAGGTGGTTTTTGTCCCTATTATTTGTGGCAAGCGTGCATCGCATCTTACGATGCGGCGATTCTCGAGTTCCTTGATTCGGTTGGGTTCGTTGCCGATGATTCGATTCTCGACGAGCGCGTCGTCAATCCTATCGCGATGTATTTTTCTGAACGCGGAGTATGGAGCGGCTTGTATCGCTCCATAAGCTATCGATATTCGTTATCTGGCGAGGTCCCATCTTTGAGTTGGGGTGATATGGCGAAATTCATTCGCGAGGCCAATGATTTGGGCTTTCTGCTTTTAGGCTGCGAAGAATGGTGCACAGATCGTTGCTCACTAAGCAATATGGCGCTGTTTGCCCGGGAGAGCTTGCATGAAGTGGTGCTTCTTTTTATCCAATTCATGCCCGATGAGGAAATCCCCCTCGATGTTTTGTGCTCGCTGCCGTTGTTCGCTTTTCGAGATCGCGATTTGCAGTGGGCGCTCAATGGTGGCCGCATTGAAGCGGCAATAGCCCTGTTTCTTATGGATCCCGATCGGGTCGACCGCTTGCGTCGTGGCGAGCATTACTTTTACGGTACGCCTTTGTACGTTCCCGATACGGCAACGATCTCCATGCTTGAAAAGGCCGAACGTGCTGGAATAGAGTTCGACCAGGTGATGACGCCTACGGAAAACATCGAGGTGCTCCGTTGGGCGGCCAGGCGCCATGCGATGCCTATTGCTTGGGAAGCGGGTTTCGAGAAGGTATTCGAAGACAGAATCAGCGGGCGCGGGATGGAGAATGCCTCGCGAAGTCTGGATTACGAGAGTATTCGACTGTTCTTGGAGAATGGCGCGAAGCGATGCGTCGACGTGATGGCGGCGTATAAGGCGGGCAGGGATGATTTGCTCTGCTTGTATGAATCGTTCGGAATCGAAACTGCGCGCGTGACGAAAGGCTTTACGCAAGAAGAAATTTGGGATGGCTCGTCGTTTGTGGACGATGACGGTGTTATCGATATTCCCAATGGGGTGCGCATCATTCATGAGAAAGCGTTTTGGAAGAAAGACGACGATAGATTCTTCCTTAAACAGGGCGCTGATGCTGCTAAGAAGCCTTGCGATATTGATTTGGTGCTGCCGTCAAGTGTGGAGTCTATCGGCGACTACGCGTTTTCGAACCGACCTCTCAGAAAGGTTGCTCTTCCGTCAAGCGTGAAAAGCGTGGGCGCGTATGCGTTCTACAAAGCAAGCTTTGTTTCGCTGTACGATTCTATTGACGAGGACGGCGGCGGGGGAGCGAATGAAGCCGCGCGTTCGCGTGGAGATACATGCAACTCCTCGTTCGGTTCTCGGTACGAATCGAAAGTCGGCTTGATAAATACATTCTTCCCTGTCCTCCATACGAGGAGCCATACGGTTGCGTCTCCCTGTACGATAGAAGTGAGAAGCGTAAAAACCCGCTTGGTCAAATACCGCGTGTTTATGCCAGGCGTGAGCGCTCCGCAATATGTGCGTGACATCTATGCGGCGAATTGGGGCCATGGGGCGTCGTTTGACTTTTCGAAGGTTGATGGCTTGTTCGAAAAGTTGGGCGACAGGGAAGCGAAGACGCGTACGGCGTTGAACCGTTTGGCCTGGCCGGTTAACTTGAGCGAAGATGATTGTGAGACCTTTTCGGCGTATTTGAGGCGGAATCGGGTTCATGCCGTGCGCTATTGTTTGGCAGACAACGATGATGCGGGTCTGCGTTTTTTGGATACATTGGGCTACATCGACGATGGTTGGCGTAGCGAATTCGCACAACTTGCTCGCGAATACCAATGTTCCGACGAGGTGGTTTATCGAGTGAAGCCGTTTTAAGAACGCCTTGAGGAAGGATGGCGACAATGGACGAGTTTGACGAGGAAGCGCTGCGTGAGCGATTAATAGACGAATGCGGAACCGCCATGTTCGGCGGCTTTCCGGCGGCGTTGCTGGACGTTGCAGATATCGAATCTGCTTCGAGCGATGAGTTGCTCGAAATTGCCGAACGCCTTGGGGTTGATCCCGAGGAATACTAGGCCTGCGAAAACCTGTTAAATGCTACGAGCATTTAACAGGTGGCGGCGATTCCGCTCGGGCATTCCGTCCGCTCGTGGGGAACTGATGGGCGCGCGGCGGCGTTTGCGGGCGACCTGGTAGAATGGCTGAATTGAATTCGGTACAAAAGCTCGCCTGGCGCCGCTGCGTTGCGCGCGGAGCCAATCAAATATGAGCGCATCAATCAACGAACAGGAGTCCCGCATGGCGGAATTCATTTACACCATGTACAAGGCGCGCAAAGCGCACGGCGACAAGGTGATTCTCGACGACGTTACGCTGTCGTTTTATCCCGGCGCGAAAATCGGTGTGGTGGGCCCGAACGGCATGGGTAAATCCACGCTGCTGAAAATCATGGCCGGTCTCGAAGAGGTTTCCAACGGCGAGGCACGCTTGTCCCCAGGCTATTCTGTGGGCATTCTGCAGCAGGAGCCGCCGCTTGACGAGGACAAAACCGTTCTCGAAAACGTGCAAATGGCATTCGGCGACGTGCTCGCGAAAATCGACCGCTTCAACGCGATTTCCGCCGAGATGGCCGACCCCGATGCCGACTTCGACGCGCTTATGGAAGAAATGGGCAAGTTGCAGGAAGCCATCGACGCCGCCAACGGCTGGGATCTTGACAGTCAGCTGTCCCAGGCTATGGACGCGCTGCAGTGCCCCGATCCCGACATGCCGGTAAACGTGCTTTCCGGTGGCGAACGCCGCCGCGTGGCGCTGTGCCGTCTGCTGCTCGAGGCCCCCGACCTGCTTCTGCTCGACGAGCCCACCAACCACCTCGACGCCGAGTCGGTTCTGTGGCTTGAGCAATTCCTGCATCGCTACCAGGGTGCCGTGCTCGCCGTGACACACGACCGCTACTTCCTCGACAACGTCGCCGAGTGGATTTGCGAGGTCGACCGCGGCAGCCTGTACCCCTACAAGGGCAACTACTCCACGTATCTCGAGACCAAGGCCGCCCGTATGGCCGCCCAGGGCCAGCGCGACGCGAAACTTGCCAAGCGCATGCAGAACGAGCTCGAATGGGTGCGTTCGTCTCCGAAGGCTCGCCAGGCCAAGAACAAGGCCCGTCTGGAAAACTACGATCGCATGGTGGCCGAGGCTTCGCAAAGCAAGAAGGTCGACTTCACCGACATCCACATTCCCGTGGGCCCGCGCCTGGGCGCCGAGGTGCTCAACGTCGAGCACCTGCATAAGGAATTCGACGGCCGCGTGCTCATCGACGACTTGTCGTTCAGCTTGCCGCGCAACGGCATCGTGGGCGTTATTGGCCCCAACGGCGTGGGCAAGTCGACGCTGTTCAAGATGATCGTCGGCAAAGAACAGCCCACCTCGGGCGAACTGAAGCTCGGCGAAACCGTGCAAATCTCGTACGTCGACCAGAACCGCGAGGGTATCGACGGCAACAAAACGTTGTGGGAAGTCGTGTCCGACGGCCTTGATTACATGCAGGTGGGCGAGACCGAGGTTCCGAGCCGCGCGTATGTGTCGGCATTCGGCTTCAAGGGTTCCGACCAGCAGAAGCCCGCTGGCGTGCTTTCTGGCGGCGAGCGCAATCGCCTGAACCTGGCGCTCACGCTCAAGCAGGGCGGCAACTTGCTGTTGCTCGACGAGCCCACCAACGACCTCGATGTCGAAACGCTCGAGAGCCTCGAAGAAGCGCTTATGGAATTCCCGGGCTGCGCGGTTGTCACGAGCCACGACCGCATGTTCCTCGACCGCATTGCCACGCATATTCTGGCATGGGAAGGCACCGACGAGAATCCCGGCAACTGGTTCTGGTTCGAGGGCAACTTCGATAGCTACCAGAAGAACCGCGTTGAACGCCTGGGCGAAGAGGCCGCCAAGCCGCACCGCATCCATCGCAAGCTCACCCGCGACTAAGCAACTCATTTTGAAGCGCCGCTCTTATGGGCGGCGCTTTTTGACGGAAAGGCGCATGCTCCATGTCTACAACCATTAAGGGCATCGTATCGGCGATGCGCGCATGGCACGATGGCTCGTGGGATGATATCTGCGATTGCTGCGGCATGTGCTGCTACGAGCGCGAAGTCGACGAATATGGCGACGTCGCCGTCGACCTTTCGGCGCCGTGCGAGTTCCTCGACGAATCCACGCGCCGCTGCAGCGTCTATGAAAATCGTTTCGACAAGTGCGAGCGTTGCTGCCGCCTTACCCCGCGCATCGCGCTTTTCGGCGACCACTTGCCGCCAAGCTGCGCCTATGTGCGCGCGTTTCGCCGATAGATGAGTGGCATCTTCGGCGCCGTTTTCGGAATCGTTTGATTGACCGTGAAACTCTGTGTGTGGAATGCGCGCATCGCGTGCTATTTGGATTTCGTCGATAACGCACGCTGTGCCCATTGCGTACCACGTCGTTTTCCCAACCTCCCTGTTTTGAAGCGCCCTTTACAAGCGCCTCGATGTGCTTTGATACAATGAAGTCGTTCTGCAGATGCACGTCAAAGGGGCTTCCATGAGCAACGATTCCATCTCGACCGACGAAACGCAAATCACGCTTACGCTGCCCGAACGGGTGGGCATGGAGCAAATCGTGGGCCCTTCCGATTGCGTGTTGCGTGAGGTGAAGCGGGCGTTTTCCGCGCGCATCACGGTTCGAGGCGATACCATTGCGCTTTCGGGCGATGCCGCGGAAGTGCAAAGCCTCACGGCTCTGTTCAGCGATTTCATTAAAATGGCCGCCGCGGGAAGCGACCCGACGATCGATGACGCGCGCCGCGCCGTCGAACTTTTGCGGCAGGGCGAATTCGCGCCGAGCATTTTGCGCGAAGATATTCTGCTCACGTATCGCGGCCGCGCGATTCGTCCGAAAACTGCGGGCCAGAAGCGCTATGTCGACGCGATTCGCGAAAACACGGTAACGTTCGGCATTGGTCCTGCAGGCACGGGCAAAACCTATTTGGCAATGGCTATGGCGGTGGCCGCGCTCAAGCGCAAGGAAGTCAATCGCATCATTCTCACGCGCCCTGTGGTCGAGGCGGGCGAGAACCTGGGCTTTCTGCCAGGCACGCTTACCGAGAAAGTCGATCCCTACATTCGCCCGCTCTACGACGCGCTGTTTGATATGACCGATATGGAACGAGCCCGCGAGCTCATCGAAGGCGGCGTTATCGAAATCGCGCCGCTCGCATTCATGCGAGGCCGCACGTTCAACGATAGCTTCATCATTCTCGACGAAGCGCAAAACACCACGCCTGAGCAAATGAAGATGTTCCTTACGCGTTTGGGCTTCAACTCGAAAATGGTTATCACGGGCGATGTGACCCAGGTCGATCTGCCGCACGGCTATTCCGGCCTCAAGGGCGTGCGCCGCATTCTTGAAGGCGTCGAAGACATCGCCTTTCGCGACCTTACCGGGCGCGACGTGGTGCGGCACAACCTTGTCGCACGAATCGTAGAAGCCTACGAAAGGGCCGCCGAAACTCGTTAGCCCTTCTTGCTCTGGCTTTATCGACTGAAAGCCGATGGCTCGCTGTGCGACAATTCGTCGAGAGCAGATACCTGAGCTCGCACGAACAGCCCACTGGGCTGTTCGGCTCGTGCGGACGGCTCTCGCCAAACCGCCGCGCAGCGAGCGAGGCGTCATTGGAACCATCGTGGATAGGCTCTCGCATTTTCTTATTCTTGCCGAGGCATAGAATATTCGCGTTGGGCATGCCTGGAGCAACTTTTCCGCACGAGCCGAAAGCCACTTAATGTGGCTTTCGTGCGAGTCAGGACTTGTTGCGGAAGGTATACCCAACGCGTAAATTCCCCAGTACAATACGCATAACCATAAAGCCGCGAACTGAGCTGTTCGTCGATGAGAGAAAGAGAGTCATTCATGACCGAAGAATTCCGCAGTGGATTCGTCACCTTGGTAGGCCGCCCGAACGCCGGCAAATCTACCCTTATCAACGCCGTGGTGGGGCATAAGGTTGCCATTACCTCGAACACCGCGCAAACCACCCGCCACCGCTTCCGCGCTATCGTGACTCGTGAAGACATGCAAATGATCATGGTCGACACGCCGGGCATGCACAAGCCTCACGACGCGCTGGGCGAGGAACTCAACACCTCCGCCATCAAGGCCATGGAAGATGTCGACGTGGTGGCGTTCCTCGTCGACGCGAGCAAGCCGGTTGGCACGGGTGACGAGTGGGTTGCCCGTCAGGTGCGCGAAGTGCGCGGCGCTCGCAAGATTCTCGTGATTACCAAGGCCGACCTCGTGAGCAAAGAAACCGCCATCCAGCAGCTCGAGGCGGCTCGCGCTTTGGGCACCTGGGACGATGAAGTGGTGCTTTCTTCCAAGAACGGCTTCAACGTTGAAGGTTTCGTACAGGCCGTTGCGAAATGGCTGCCTGAAGGCCCGAAGTGGTTTCCCGAAGACATGGACACCGACCAGCCCTTCGAGGTGCTCGTTGCTGAGTTCATTCGCGAGAAAATCCTGCGCAGCTATCGTGACGAGGTTCCTCACTCCATCGGCGTTGTGGCCGATCAAATGACCTACGACCGCAAGAAAGACATGTATCGCATTTTCGCGAACGTCTACGTCGAGCGCGACAGCCAGAAGGGCATCATCATCGGCAAGGGTGGCGAGGCCATCAAGAAGGTCGGCATCGAAGCCCGTCGCGACCTTGAACAAATGCTCGGCTGCAAGGTATTCCTCGACATGCAGGTGAAGGTGAAGAAGAACTGGCGTCGCGACCTGAACCAGATTCGTCGTTTCGGCTACGGGGAAGGCATGTAGGCCATGGCGAAGTACTGTTCGTGGTGCGGCGAGCCGCTCGAGCCGGGCGCGCGCTATTGCGCTGAGTGTGGCGCGCGCGTGCTCGAGAGCGTGAGGGTCACCGGCAAAGGCGACAGCGATCCCATGCGCGGGCTCGACATCGTGGGCGGCAATCCCATTCCCGCCAGCAAAACCACCAAGCTCGACTTGGGTACCCTCGAGGCGCTCAAGCTTCGCGATAACTTGCCGGGCGACGACGAACCCACGCATGCTAAGCCCAGCCTGGCGAGCGCTTCTGCGGCGCATTTCGGCGGAGCGAAGACGACTTCCCTCGAGATTCCCGAGGTCGTCGAAGCCCCCGAAATCATCGCCGTGCCTGAGGTGGGAGATGCCTGCGGGCCGGCGGCCGATCGCGGCGCTTCGGGCGCTTTCGAGAAGGTAAGCAATCATGACGCCGAAGCGCGTTCCGAGGCAACTGGACAAGCAGGCTCCGCCGACGCTGCGGATTCGTTCGATGCCGATGAAGAGGTTGAGACTGAGGCTTCTTCTGAGGCGTCTGAAGTCGATGCCGCCGATGCGACCGATGTCTCTGAATCTGAAGAGGCCTGCAAATCAGAAGAAGCTCTCGTTGATGAGGCGGTTGAGGTTGCGGAAGATGACGAGCCTTCGGACGCGTTGCGGGCCGAAGCGGCTGGCGGCGAAGTGGATGCGGAAACGCTCAAGGACGACGCGGCGGCCGAAGGCGTTGTACATGGTGAATCGGACGATGCATCTGGCGAGCAGCCTGCGTGCGGCACCGATTCCGAGCGCGACCATGCGGAAGGCGAAGTTGACGTCGAGGCCGATGCGGCAAAGGTCGCCGAGACCGATGCGGCCGAGCCTGCCGAAGCCGACGCTGAAGCCGACGCGTCCAAACCTGCCCCTTCCAGCGAGGGGCCTTCCGATGCCGCGCCCAAGCCGGCTGCCGTATTCGATTTCGACGACGAACACGAAGCGGTGCCCGTGATTCCTCGCGAGGCTCAGGCGGCTGCTGCCAAGCCTGGTCCCATCAGCTTTGACGGAACCGATACGCTCGTGCTGCCAAGCGATGCGCAGCCTAAGCATTTCGGCCTTGATAGGCCCGATTTGCGGGAGCGAAAACGCAAGCGCATTTTCATCGCCCTGTGCTGCGTGATCGCGGTTCTCGTAATCGCGGCATGCGTGCTTGCCTATGCTCGCTTCGGCGGGCAAGCGGGCCAAGATGCTTCCCAACGGCAGGCCCAAACACAGCAGCAGGCCCCAGCAGCTTCCTCGAAAGAAAACGAGAAACCCGAAACCAAGGCAGATGACGATGCCGCGAAGGCTTCTGCCGAGGCCGAGGCGCTTGCACGCGAGCAGTCGACGCCGAGCGAGGAGCAAATTTTCCAAACGCTGTCGAGCGAGTATTCGGCGCTTGATGGCTACAGCAATCGAATCGTGAGCTGCGTTGACGATTTCAACAGCTGGTATATTGCGCGTGATATGAACAAGCGTCAGGCGTCGCAGGCGACAGCCGAAAAGGTGAAGAGCGACCTTGAGGCCGCCAAAGCCGAAATTGAGAACCTGAAGGTTTCCAACGGCTCGCCGTACGCGGCCGATGCCGCCAACCTGATTGAGCTCTACGATTGCCAGATCGGCCGCATTACGTCGTTGACCGACGCGTGGGCGGTAAGCGTGCAGTACGAGGTTCCCTCGGAACACCAAGACGAGATTCTTGCGGCGCTGTCGGCGAACTACGTAGGCGGCAACAATCCCTACCTTGAGCGCTACGACGAGCTGTACCCGTCCTCGAAGCCGGTCTTAAAATAGCGTTCTCAACTGCAGTTATATGGGCTATCTACAAAACAGATAGCGAATCATCGATTATTCCAAGAATCGCCCGTCGAAAAAGCGGGCGATTTTTATTGACGCCCTCAATCCATCAGGTAGTATAGGCAGCTATGAATACGATTTCCGCACATATCATGGCCATGAACGCATGCGAGATGCCCAAGCCTGGGTGCCTGCGTTCGTGCGCTGACACTCAGGCGTAACGCCCGCGGCCCAGCCGCGCATATCTTGCGGAACTGCTCCATTTTCTATCTCTTTATTGAGGCATCATGATTGTTTTAGACCACCTTTCGAAAACCTATGTCGGCTCGGCCGGCGCGCACGAGGCGCTGCGCGATATCAACTTGCATGTTGAGCCGGGCGACGTGTTCGGCATCATCGGCCAGTCGGGCGCGGGCAAGTCGACGCTCGTTCGCTGCATCAATCTGCTCGAGCGCCCCACGGCGGGCCGTGTGCTCATCGATGGCGCCGATGTGACCGACTATTCCGGCAAGCAGCTCATCGATTTGCGCCAGTCCATTGGCATGATTTTCCAGAATTTCAGCCTGTTCGCCCAGCGCACGGTGCTGCGCAACGTCACGTTCCCGCTCGAACTGCATGGCACGCCGAAGAAACAGGCCGAAGCTCGCGCGCTCGAACTGCTCGAACTCGTGGGACTTTCCGGCAAGGCGAACAATTATCCCAGCCAGCTTTCGGGCGGCCAGCAGCAGCGCGTCGCCATTGCGCGCGCCCTTGCTTCGAACCCGAAGATTATGCTGTGCGACGAAGCCACGAGCGCACTCGACACGCTTACGACGCACTCGATCCTAGGCCTTCTGCGCGATATCAACAAAGAGCTTGGTGTCACCATGGTCGTTATTACGCACTCCCTTTCGGTTGCCGAGCAAATTTGTAACAAGGTGGCCGTCATTGAGGCCGGCAGCATTGCCGAGCAAGGCAAAACTGCCGATGTGTTCGGCAATCCGCAGAGCGCCGCAACGCGCCTGCTCATTGAGGCCGACCAGGGCTTCACGTGCGCGAAAGGGGGCAACTAATGGAGGCGATCAACGCATTCATCGCTCAGTATGGCGCCCTTATGGCTCAGGGCACGTGGGACGCCATCGTCATGACCGTGCTCTCGACGCTGTTCGCGTACGTCATTGGCATCCCTGTGGGCGTTCTGCTCGTTTTGACCGAGCCGGGCGGCCTGCATCCGCATCGCATCTTCAACAGCGTGCTTGGTTGGATAGTGAACATCATGCGTTCCATTCCGTTCATCATCCTTATCGTGTTCATGATTCCGTTCACGCGCGCCATCGTAGGCACTTCGCTTGGCGTGGGCGCGGCTATCGTGCCGCTTACCGTGTCGGCTGCGCCCTTCGTTGCTCGCATGGTTGAGCAAAGCCTCGCCGAAATCGACGGCGGCCTCGTCGAAGCTGCGCAAAGCTTCGGCGCGAGCACCTGGCAAATCATCAGCAAGGTGCTTCTGCCCGAAAGCATGCCGTCTTTGGTGCGCGGCCTGTCCATCACGTTCATCACGCTGTTCGGCTTCGTGGCCATGGCCGGCACGGTGGGTGCGGGCGGTATTGGCGACATCGCCATTCGCTATGGCTACCAGCGCTATCAAGACGACGTCATGGTCGTGGCCATCGTGTTGTGCGTAATCATCGTGCAAATCGCGCAGAGCATTTGCTCGGCCATCGCCCGCAAGATCGACCACCGCGTTCGCTAATCATTTTTTCGCATAGTTTCCCCAGGTCACATGCTGGCCTTGGGTTCGTGCACCCATATTGCGTTCATTTCCTTTAGGGAATTTGAATAGGGAAGGGAAGCGCCCAGGCGCTTCGAAGGTGCGAGCCGTTTGGCTTGCAAGAAGGAAAGGGTTTCGCTATGAACCTGAAAAACGTTGTGCGCATCGCTGCATGCGCCGCCGCCACGGGCGTGCTCGCCGTGGCACTCGTCGGCTGCGGGTCTTCGTCCTCGCAGCATCAAATTGCCGTTCCGTCCGACGCTACCAACGAGGCTCGCGCGCTTTTGCTGCTGCAGGACGAGGGCTTGCTCACGCTCAACGATGGCGCGGGCCTTACGGCTACCACCAACGACATCAAGGAAAACCCCTATAACATCCAGTTCGTCGAAACGGAAGCCGCGAGCGTTCCCCGCACGCTTTCCGATGTTGACGCTGCGGTGATCAACGGCAACTACGCCCTGGGCGCGGGCCTTGACCCGTCGACCGCGTTCGCTGCTGAGGGCGCCGACTCCCAGGCAGCTCAGGAATACGGCAACGTCGTGGCCGTTCGCTCCGGCGACGAGAAGTCTGCCAAGACCGAAGCTTTGCTCGCTGCGCTGCAGAGCCAGAAGGTTTCCGACTTCATCACGAGCACCTATTCTGGCACCGTCGTGCCCGTGTTCACCGTCATTGACGACATTCCGCAGGCCACCGGCGACGACACCACCATCAAGGTTGGCGCTTCGCCCACGCCTCACGCCGAGATTCTGAATGCCGCGAAAGACCTGCTCGCTGCTAAGGGTTGGACGCTCGAGGTCGTTGAGTTCACCGACTACGTGCAGCCCAACGTCGCCCTGTCTGACGGCAGCCTCGACGCGAACTACTTCCAGCACCAGCCCTACCTCGACAACTACAACGAGGAAAACGGCACCGACCTCGTTGGCGTCGCCAAGATCCACTTTGAGGCCATGGCCCTTTACGGTGGCAAGGCCGCAAGCCTCGACGACCTGAAGAAATAATCTCAGACAGTTCACTCTGTCGCCCGCAAGCCGCTCTTCGGAGCGGCTTGTTTTGCGTTTGGGGTGCGCAAGGTGCCATCTTTCGATTCCGTGGAAGGGGCTTTTGCTGGGGCTTTTATATATTCCGACTCTGCGCGAACGCGGCCATCGTTGCAAGCGAAAGGGCTCCTGCCAGGAACTTCTGCGTATTCCGCACCCCAGCGTGGACATTATCGCCGCTGCAAGCGAAAGGGCTCCCAACTAGGGAGCCCTTGTTCGTGTTGCTGCTCGTGCTACTGTTTGTTGTCGAAGAGGTTTTGGTGCTGCACGATTGCCAAATCGGCAACCGCTTCGGCGGAAGAGCTGTCGGTATCGTCGTTCCAATGCCATACACCTTCCGCGTCCATATAGCCGTTTAGATTAATCGCCGGCAGCGATTGCTTCGTGGCATAAAGGAATGCGAAGTACTCGTTGAGCGGCAAACCGGCCGCTTTCAGGGTAGTGGCTGCCAAATAGTTCAGGCTCGTGTCGCCGTCGTGCCGCACATGGCGCGAAAGTTGCTCGTCGTTCGTCCACAGCATGTAAGGGGTCACGTAGCGCTGCTGCGCATCGTCGACGGTGGGCTCTTCGTCGGAATCGCCCGTAGGTGCGAGTTGCTCGACGAATCCTGGCTGGTGGTCGCCGAACAGCACGACCACAATGGGCTCTTCGCGCTGGGCAAGCTTCGCCAGAAATGCTGCCAAATCGGCGTCGGCGCGCGCGATTGCCGTCACGTATTCATTGACTTCGGCCGATTCCTCGCCGCCCATGTCGATGCGCATCATGTCTTCTTCTGCAATCGTTCCCGTGTCATAGCCGCCGTGGTTGGCGATGGTCACGTCGAAGATGAACTGCGGCCCTTCGCCTTCATCCATGATTTGCAGGATTTTGTTGTAGGTCGCACCATCCGACACCATGTCGCGAAAATATTCGGCGCCATCGAAGCTTGTGATGTCGAAGAATTCGTCGAAGCCGAGCTGCTCGTACACGCGATCGCGGCGCCAGTTCTGCGCGTCGGCGGGGTGGATGGCACTCGTGGCATAGCCGATCGATTTCAAATACGATGCCAAGTTGTCAACACCTTCAAGGTTATAGAGCATATAGGGGTACACGCCCGGCCCCAAAAGGCCCATGCTCGATCCCGTGAGGAACTCGAACTCGCTGTTGCACGTGCCGCCGCCCATCGCCGATACGTAGACATCGCCCGTGGCAATGGTTCCCTCGTATGTGGAGAAGGGAATGGGGCCGCCGTAACTTTCCGCCAGCTGTGGATACGTCGAAATGTCGGAATACGTTTCGTTCATGATGGCAATGATGGTGGGGCGCACGTCGGGGTCGGTGGCTTCTGCGGCACTTACCACATGGGGATTGTCGATGAGCTCATCGACGGTTTCCGCCATGGCCTTTTGGCTGCGAAGCTCGGCGGCGCGCGTTTCGGAATAGCCTTCGGGTTCGTGCGGCGAGATCTTTTGGGCACGCTGCGCGAAGCACAAAAGCGACCCTTGCGCCTGGTAGGAATCGAGGCTGCTCCACACGTCGACGTTGACGTTCAAATCGTTTTCGATGTTGACCGTCGAGAAACCGACGCAGCACACGGCAAGGGCTGAGGCGCCAAGGGCGGTGTTCGCGATGGCGGCTTTCCGCGTGTGCAAGGCGCTCGGCACAACGGCAATTGCCGCGAACGCGACGAGCATCACGGCGATGCAGAATGCGAGCGTGTTGTCGATGACATATTCGTAGCCGCCGCCGACCGACGCCGCGGTGTGAATGGCGAGCACGTCGGAAGGCAGAACGGGCTGGCCTTTGAACTGCGCGACGAAATGGTTGGCCACACCGCTTACGAAGCATGCCACAAGAAACGCGACCATGGCGCCCTTCGTGCGCTGTCCAAGGAAGTACACCACGGCGTATATGAGCGCCAAAACCACGAGGCTTAAGAGCATCCATTGGGTTCTCATCTGGTTCAATATGGTGTTGTAGGGTGCCTCCATCAGCCAAAAGCCTATGGGCACGCATGCGATGGTCACGATGGGGCGCGCGCGGTCGAGCATGCTGCCGAACCGCTCGCGCAGCCGCGATCGAAACGCCAGGGCGAACGCAAGCAGGGCTGCGCACGCGAGGAAAAAGCATGCGATGGGCAGTGATATATGTAAAGCGAACATAGATTGCTCCGTTTCTTCCAAGTCGAGGCTTGAAGGAAGCGACGAGTGCGCATGCCTTCGCTTGGGCATTGGGCGCGTTTCTGCGCGTTGTGGGTGCTTCTCGATTTCGAGGGGCCGCACGGGCTATACTTTACGAAGTACAACCCCATGCCGCCAACGTGCGCGGCACAAGCAGCCGAAACCGGTCGAAGGACGTATTATGCCAAAGAAAATCGCCGTAATCGACGGCAATTCGCTCATGCATCGCGCATACCACGCGGTGCCGGCCACGATGAACGCGCCCGATGGCACGCCCACGAATGCCGCGTTCGGCTTTCTGTCCATGTTCCTGAAATTCTATGAAATGGCTCGCCCCGATGCTGTGGTATGCGCGTTTGATGCTGGACGTCCGGCATTCCGCATGGAGGCGCTCGAGCAGTACAAAGCCCAGCGCCCGCCGATGGATGCTGAGCTCAAGGCGCAATTCCCCGTTATCGAGCATTTGCTCGAATCGATGAACGTGCCCGTTATTCGCGTGAAGGGTTGGGAAGGCGACGACGTGCTGGGCACGGTGTCGGCCCGCGACGAAGAGCTGGGATACGAAACCCTGCTCGTGAGCGGCGATAAAGACGTCTACCAGCTCGTGACCGATCGCACGCATGTGGTTACCACGAAAAAAGGCATCACCGATGTCGCGATTTACGGTCCCGCCGAGGTCGAGGAACGCTATGGCGTGACGCCCGCGCAGTTCCCCGACTTCTTGGGTCTGAAGGGCGATTCGTCCGACAACATTCCCGGCGTGCCCGGCATTGGCGACAAGACCGCCGCGAAGCTTCTGCAGAACTACGGCAGCATCGACGGCATCTACGACAACCTCGACAAGCTCAAGGGCAAGCAGCTGCAAAACCTTACCGAACATAAGGAAGACGCGTACACGAGCCGCCGCGTGGCGACCATCGTGCGCGATGTGGAGTTCGACCTCGATTTGGAGGGCGTGAAATTCCCCGATTTCGACAGCGCGAAGGTCGCCGAGGCTTTTGGCGAGGTGCGCTTCAATGCTCATTTGGCCAAGGTACTCGCCCTTGCCGGCGCCGACGAATCGCTTGCCGCGCCCGCCGCGCTCGAGCTGCCCAGCTTGGCGCCTGTCGTGGGCGACTACGCGCACGACGCATTGAAAACCGCCATGGAGCATGACGTGTGCCTGGGCGTGGAATTCCTCGTTGAGGCGCAGGAAAGCCTGTTTGCTGAGCCGCACCGCCTGTTCGTCGGCCTGCCCGATTCGGTGCTCATGTTCGAGGGCGAAGATGCCCACGAGACGTTTGCGGAAATCGTGCGTTCGGGCCATTTCTGCGCGCTCGATTGCAAGCGCGCGCTGCAGGAGATCTATCCAGTCGATTCCGCGGAAGAAGCGCTCGTCGATGCATCCGAGATGCATGCGGCGCGCTTCTTCGACATTGGTTTGGCCGCATACCTGCTGAATTCCAATGTCACGAAATACGAATACAGCTCGTTGTGCGACGCGTATTTGGGTGCGGCTTTGCCCGAGTGCGAAGACGAGCGAGCACAGGCTGCGGCGCATGCCCTCGTCGCGCACCGTTTGGCCGATGCGCTGCGCGAGGCGCTTGGGCGCGACGGCTCGCTCGAGGTGTACGAGCGCATCGATTTGCCGCTCGTCTCGACGCTCGCGCAAATGGAACGCGTGGGCGCGCGCATCGACGTCGACAAGCTCGCCTGTATGGCGCGGGAAACCACGACCGAGCTCGAGGGGCTGCGCGCCGAGATTCATGAACTTGCGGGTGAGGAATTCAACGTCGATTCGCCCAAGCAGCTCGGCCATATTCTGTTTGAAGTGCTCGAGTTGCCGGCGGGCAAGAAGAACTCGCGCGGCTATTCCACCGACGCAAAAACGCTCGGCAAGCTCGTGGACGTGCATCCCATCGCGGCCAAGGTGCTGCGCTATCGCGAGCTCGCGAAAATGAAGTCCACCTACCTCGACGCCCTGCCGCGCATGCGTCGCATCGACGGCTTGGTGCACACGAGCTTCAACCAAACGGTCACTACCACGGGCCGTTTGTCGTCGAGCGACCCGAACCTGCAGAACATTCCCGTGCGCACCGATTTCGGCCGCCGTGTGCGTGCTTGCTTCGTGCCTTTGCGCGAGGGCGACGTGTTCGTTTCGGCCGACTACTCGCAAATCGAGCTTCGCCTGCTCGCGCATCTGTCGGGCGACGAGCACCTGATAGATGCGTTCTGCTCGGGCGCCGACTTCCATGCCAACACCGCCGCGCGCGTGTTCGGCATTCCCGTGGAAGAGGTCACACCGCAGCTGCGCAGCCGCGCGAAGGCCGTGAACTTCGGCATCGTCTATGGCCAGCAGGCGTTCGGTTTGGCCCAAAGCCTGGGAATCGGTTTCAAAGAGGCTCAAGATATGATTGACCGTTATTTCGAGGCCTATCCGCGCGTGCGCGCCTACCTCGACGAGACGGTTGAAGAGGCGAAGGAATGTGGGTTCGCGACCACGATGTTCGGCCGCAAGCGCCATATTCCCGAGCTGAAGGCGAGCAACAAAATGCAGCGCAGCTTCGGCGAGCGCACGGCGATGAACCATCCCATGCAGGGCAGCGCGGCCGATATCATCAAGCTCGCCATGAACGAGGTTGAGCGCCGCTTGGTCGCTGACGGCTTTGAGGCGAAACTTATGCTGCAGGTGCACGACGAACTCGACTTCAGCGTGCCGGCAGGCGAGGTGGAGCGCCTTTCCGACATGGTCGCAAGCGTCATGGATTCGGTTGTGGAGCTCAAGGTTCCGCTGATTGCCGAAGTGAGCAGCGGCGAGAACTGGGCCGAAGCGCACTAACGGTGTTCGGCTGAAGCGGCGCGAGGGGCAGGCGAGGGCGGCCGCGGGCCCGATAGAGGGCACAGCAGGCTATCGCTCGCTGCGCTCGCTATGCGCCTGCTTGGCGGTGTTTAGCTTTGAAATGAAGGGCAAATTTGAACACCGACGCCCTCTATCAGCCCCGCAGCCGCCCTCGCC
>OLQL01000033.1_pt1 | contig 135894 bp, 122 predicted proteins | sample 1672971 | NCBI WGS metagenome assembly OLQL01 (sample SAMEA3136742, study PRJEB25190) | human gut metagenome | biome: human gut; feature: human-associated habitat; material: faeces | place: Austria | collected 2013
TGATCTCGGGGCCCTGCTGGGAGCCTTTCGCCGCCTTCCGGGCAAGGGCCATGGCTGCGGCCACCATGCCATTCAGGTTCAGATTAGTCCGGCTTGATGAAGATGCGGACGGCTTTCCAGGGAGGGAGACTTTGGAGAGGGTGTGGGACGGTATTCTTGTGGTAAGTGGTTTAAACTTAGACCACTCGGGTATAGTTGTTGAGAGGAGACGGGAGGGTTTCTGTGAAAAGCGTCGAGGCGATCAAGATTCTGCATGGGTGCGACCTGGAGGGCCGGATCCTTTTCCGCAGCCGCGAGCTGGGGGGCCTTTTCGGTGAGTCCGGCGATACGCTCCGCTCGACCATCAAGAGACTCGTTGCGGACGGCATCCTCGAGCGCATCGCCCATGACGCGTACCTCTACCTGCTTTTCCACCCCGACGGCTGCGACCTGCTCGGCCATATCGCGGCGTTTTTGCGCCCCGGCGAGGTCACCTATGAAAGCCTCGAGTCCGCGGCATCGCAGTGGGGCTTCATCTCGCAGATCCCGCTCGGGCGTATCTCATGCGTGACGACGGGCGCGGAAGGTCTCGTCGATACCCGCTTCGGTGCCATCGAGTTCGTTCATACGGACGATGGTTTGAACGACGTCAAACGGGGAATACTCGACCGTATGCCGAGGAATCGGCTGCCGATCGCGACCGAGGAGCGCTGCCTGCACGACCTCGTCTCGAGGAAGCGCAGCCTGGAGCTTATCGATTGGGATGAAGTGGATGCTGATTGACCTTGAAGAACTTGCCGGGGAGATCGCCAGCAAGGTCGATGGCGCCGGGCTCACGCCCGTCATCGAAAAAGAAATCGTCCATTACGAGATCATCCGGTCCCTCGGGAGGAACGGTCTGCTTCAAGACATCACCTTTCAGGGCGGGACTTCACTGCGCCTCTGCTACGGATCGCAGCGATATAGCGAAGACCTCGATTTCGTTGCCGGCGATAAGTTCGATTCGCTCCCCTTGGACGATTTCTCAAGGACCCTGCGTTGCGATCTGCTGAGATCCTACGATACCGAAGTGAGCGTCAGGGAACCAAAGGTCGTCAACGATCTCGATGGTGTCGGGATGCGTAGATGGACGGTTTCCGTAAACACCAACATTGCGCGCCCTGATTTGCCGAAACAGCGAATCAAACTCGAGATCGCGTCCGTTCCGGCGCATACATCCACTGTCCGTCGCGTCGCGGTCAATTATCCCGAGCTCGCCGGAATGTATGACGACCTTACAATCCGGTGCCAGACACTCGAGGAAATCTTGGCCGATAAGCTGATCTCATTCTCCGCCACCGATACGCATATCAGGCACCGCGACCTCTGGGACATTCCCTGGATCGTCCGTGCGCAGGAAATCGACTTCCCTGCCGTAGCCGTACTCGTTGCGGCAAAGCACGATGATTACCGCTGTCCCGTGCCCCTTTCCAGCATGATTGCCGTCGGCATGCAACGAGCGCACGTCTGCTATGCCGACGGGTCATTCACCGGGCAGATGCAGCGTTTCCTATCCCCTGCCGTTCTCGACCGCACGCGCGATTTCGATAACCACTGCGATGCCCTCAACGCTATCGTCGAAAAGTGCTACGGTCGCGTCGCCGCCTCCCTCGGCATCTCGGATCAGGTCGAGCATGCCAGGCGCAGGCTCGCAACCGAGATATCTTCGGGATCGATTTCGTCCGCCGTGCTACCGAAAAGGACTTTGGGCCTTTCTTAAAGAGGTGACTGGGGGGATTACTTTCCTGGCTCGGTTTGGGATGCAAGTCTCGCCCGGCGATCTGTCAGGAGTTCGCCTTCGTATGTGAAGCTGGCTGGGATCAATATGGGTGTGGGCCCCGCCGATTTCCGGCGAGGGTTGTGATGCTGTCGCTATTTTGCCGCTTGTTCTTTACAGTAGGTCGCACGACACGAGTTGCTGCAAAATGAACGCTCGCCACCCTGGGTTCCCGAGAGCACGGTCCGCATACATCTCCTGCAAGTCAGTAGGTAACGGTCGGGGTGGTTTCTGGCGAGCAGCCACATTGCTTCTAGTATGTTACGCGGTTTTCGCTCGGAGGCGATCTCGGTCATCTTCACGCCGGAATATGCGATTTGCGGCTGAAAGAGCCTTCCATCAATTGCCTGTAGCAATCGGTTCGCTATCTGCATCTGATCCTTTACGGGCTTACTGTCGATGTCTGAGCTTACGGCTAGATAACACCATCTGTTCTCTTCCGGGCGGCCTTTGCGGTCGATACTCCCGCCTGACAAGGTGAGGAATCTAACGAATTCGTTTCCCTCGCCTTTCAGGTGATGGCCGATGGCGACCTGATTTGACGGCTTCCCGATATCGACAAGGTTGGCGTAAAGGGGCCAGGCACTTCGGATATCGAGGGGCGCGTCGGCAATTGAGAGGATATCTGTGCGATAGAACGGGTTGTATGCCACGGGGATCGCAAAGCAGGCGCCGGGGCCCATATCGAACCGGTCTTTCAGATCCGACGGCTCGACCTTGCGAAACCGGGCGGACTCCAGGATGGTCTTGGGGTCAGCTCCTGTCCTGTAAAGCCCTCCTATGCGCAGGACTATCGAAAGCAGGTTCCTTGCAAAAATCCAGTCGTGCAATGGCTCTACGACAGCTCGGAACCGTAAATCGAGGTAGGACAGGTCCTCGGCTTTCGAGAAGTCAAACCCGTCGATAAGGTCCCTCGCGGCTTTCTTTCCCGTCCTGCCGATTTCCCTATAGCCTACTCCGTCTGTTCCAGTGGGCTCGGCATATGGATCGAAGTAGCACTCAGATAGCAGACTGCCCAGATCGGATGGGACGAGGTTCATTTCACGCACGATGCCCTGCTGAAGTTCACCGGGTATGAAGATGCGACCTGCGAGATCGTCCTTTGCGGCGAACATGGGGCCGAGACCCTGTGCCGCCAAGACCAGCGACTTCGCATCCCTCGCCATCATGAGCTCATTGAAGGCATTGGAGTCTACCGGAGGATAATTCGCCCCTATATCGTCGATTGCCAGGATTCTGACGAGGACATGCTTACCCGACTTCCCGTCCTTCGCGATATAGATTCGATCGGTGCTCATATGGCCCCCTCTTTCAGTCAACGAAACTGGCATGCTTTTGCCTTATTTGTTCTCGGTCTGGCGGTATACGCGGAGCTCCCATTGCTTTCGCTCGACTTTCGCCACGGCGTCCAGGATGAAGCCCGTGGCGAGCGAGAGGGCGGCCATGAACATGAGTGCCGCGGTGAGGATGGCGGTCGGAAACCGCGGTACGAGGCCGGTGGCGAGGTATTCGGTCACTACCGGCATTCCAGCGAACAGGCCGCCGATGCAGAACGCCAGGGCAACCAGCGAGAAGAACTTCAACGGGCGGTAGTCTTTGAACAGGGTGCCGATCATCGCGATCACCTTCAGGCCGTCTTTCACTGTGTTCAGTTTTGAGACCGAGCCCTCGGGGCGGTCGCGGTATTCCACCGGGACGTCGGCAATGCGCCAGCGCCGGTCGACGGCGTGAATTGATAGCTCGGTCTCAATCTGGAAGCCGCAGGAAAGGACGGGAAACGTCTTGATAAAGGGTTTGGACATGGCGCGATAGCCCGTCATGACGTCGGAGTATTCGTAACCGTAAATCCATTTGATCATGTCGCGAACCAAATCGTTTCCGAAGCCATGGAACGCCCGCCTGTTTTGCTTGGCGTACGTCCCGTTTGACAGTCTGTCGCCGACCACCATGTCGGCATGCCCGACTAGGATCGGCTCGCATAGGCATCGCGCCGCCTCGGCAGGATAGGTATCGTCACCGTCCACCATGAGGTAACAGGCGGCATCGATATCGCGGAACATCTGGCGGCAGACGTTTCCCTTGCCGCGGCGCGGCTCGAATCGGACGGTTGCACCGTGTTTCGCTGCAATCTCGGCGGTCGCGTCGGTCGAATCGTTGTTATAAACGTAGACCGTTGCCTCGGGCAGCTCGCGGTGGAAGTCGTCAACCACCTTGCCGATAGTCTGAGCCTCGTTATAGCAGGGAATGATTACCGCAATCTCGTCTTGATCCACCCAGAGCACTTCCCTATTAGATATCGAGATAAACGCACGGAGCGTCCTCAAAGCCGCCCTCTCGGTTCGCGAGGCGAATCTGGCCGCACTCTTCGCCAATAACCTCGGCCCTGGCTATAGAGGGCGGCAGGCGAAATAAATCCTCGTGGTCGATAAAGGCCGCGCACGTCACCCACCCGCCTTCTCGGATGATCACGAGTTCGTGCACATTGGTCTTTTCGCGGCAATACTGGATAACGGTCATCGGTCTACTCCTTGTCCTTATTGGATAAATTCTTTTCGATCTGCTTCAGCAGATCGAGCTTTTGGGCCTCGATCTCGTTGCGCCCGCGCAGCTCATCGGCAACCCTCTCCAACTTGCGTTCGATGGAGTACAGGTCACTTGCATCTACAGACATTTCGAACTCCTTCCCCTTGGATGTCGTTTCGGGTCTTCAATCGCTATGAGGGGATACGCCTCCAATGTCCAGAGTTCTACCCGCGATGGAAAAATCTATTCGTTGAACGGGGTAAATATCGAAAAAGGCACCCGGCTTCCGGGTGCCTTGGCGTAGGTGTCGCGAGCATAAGAAGGCTCTATACCATTGGCTTGTTCTGACAATTATACGAACTCATGAACCCACCATCGGACGGTTGGTGGCATGCCTGTTTCTGGTCGGTTTAGGTGCTGCTCTAGGTACAAGCTCGTTCTTCGGTTTGCAATGCTTACGCGGTATTTAGCCGTGAAGAAGCCTTCGAAGCCGGGGCGGAACTCCCCCACCTCGATCACTTGCGTCACTCTAAAGGTGCGACCGTCGCGCCACGCGATGCTTAGTGGCTCCAAAAAGCCGTCGTCGCGCATGTGTGCGACGACGTCAACGTATCGCTTGTGAACGCGTCTCATTCTGCCGTTGCCGTCTTTTATCCAATCTTCCATATATCCGATTATCAAACAGGAACCCGTTATCGGGTAGCGAACAAACGATGGAGATTCACTGAGTGAGCAAGCAGATCAGTGTTCTAGCGAATGAAGCAGCTGAGAATACGTCGTGTCGGGTGGGCGGTCTTTCACCATGGCATGACTGCTGGTAACTATGATGGCGTTGAGCATTTCATTTGCCGGGTCGGCATTTTCCGCGCACGGGTTGCTGACCCAAACATAGCGGATGTAACGCCTGTATTTGGCGGTGTCGGAAACGTCTTTTACGAGACAAACGCAACTCCCTTTCAGAAGAATATCTTTTAACCAGGCGCTTGCCTCGCGGCCACCCTCGGTGTTCTAGGATTCGTCGGGGTTGACCGATTCAGGGGCGTCAATCCCAATCAACCTAATGCGCATGTTTTCACCGTTAGTAGCAGGTTTCACGTCGACGGTGTCAAGGTGAAACGCCTGCGGCGGCCGTTTTGCCGCCGCAGGTATCCTTGCGGTTACTTTCTAGAAGAGGTCGGCGAACATCGAATCGTCCTCCTCGTAACCATCGTCGTCATCACCGCCGTCACCATCATCGTCATCGTCGTCGGGATCATCGGTATATTCATCCCGGTCATCTTCGGAATCTGAGTCGATATCGGCCTCGGCGGGCTCGGGTTCGCTTTCGGTATCCGTTTCGTCTCCCGCGGTTTCTGCAGGGGACTCGGATGCGGCGGCGTCGGGGGTATCTTCAATTGAAACCCGATCGGAGGCGATGCCTTCGGCGGTGACTGCCGCCGTGTCGTCGGCTTCCCCGTCTCGGGACGGCTGCGGTTCGCTTTCGGTAGCGGCGTCGTCGCCGGTGGAATCGTCCGAGACGGTACCGCCGCCGCTCACCATGCCGCCCGCGGTCTTCATGGCTACGAGCGCGCCGCCAAAGGTCATGAGCTCCATGTGCGCGTACTGCTCAGGATCGACCACGACCGTGGGTTCGGGGCGGAGCTCCATGAGGTTTCGGTCGCCGCGCGTCCAGGCTCCGCGGGTCCAGGTGATGCCCGAGTCCAGGTCGCTCCAATCGATCAGGTCGTCGGCCATGAGCATGCCGTCGCCGAACGAGAGCACGGTCGGCACGATCGTCTCGTAGCTACCGGACTCATAGTAGATGCATAAGCCCTGCCCGTGGTCGCCCATGAAGTTGCCGCTGTCGTCGAACAGCACCTCGAAGACGACCGGGGCCAAACGCGACCCGTCCTCGGTCCTCACGAGGATCGGCTTGCCGTCCGCATAGACGCCATCGATGGCGTCCAACTCATCCGGCTCGATGATCGTCACGGCGCGCTTGAGGAGCTGCATGTCATCGCTGGTGGTGATGAACACGCTGCGCTCAAGAAGCACGCCCTGGTTCAGGTAGTCGGAAATGTCGAGGAAGTCGTCCTCGAGCATGATGCCGCTGTGCAGGTCCATGCGCGTCGTCTCGATCACGCGGGTCCTGTCGTGCATCTTCACAATGATGTTCACCGTCTATCTCCTTCTCGTGTAGTTAGGCGGCGTATAGCCGTCGTCCTCGATGTCGTCTCGGGTCTGTGCGTATGTCCGCGCGTCCCTCGCGTTGTCCCCGTCCCTCTTCTCAAGCTCGAGGTTCTTGACCTTCGGATGCGAGTTCAGGAGCGCGTTGACGTCCGCGATGGTCGGCTCGCCGCTGAGGCTGTCGATGTCGGCCTGCGCGATGACGCCGGACTCCACGAGGTCTTCGAGATATTTCATTTGCTTGTCGGTAGCGGGGCGTTGGAGGTAGGGCTTCCATCCGGGCTTCGCCCTCTTGTCCGTCTCGCCGATTGCGGCGACCGTCACGGGAGCGTCCTGCGCCCATTCGCTTCCGGCCATGCCGTATGCCGAGCGCTCCGCGCGCAGATCCTCCTCGCGCTGCTCGCTGATGATTTTCGCCTTTGCACGTTCGTGGTCGCGCTCGATCTGCTTAATCCTGTCCGGCGTGAGCGCGCCGGCCGCGATCGCCTCCGAATAGGCCTTGCGATAGCGGACGTACTCGCGCGTCAGCTCGGCGGTCTGCTCGGCGGTGATGACCTTGGCGCCGCGCCCGTTGCGCCCGGGGCCCTTCTGCCTCTCGCCGCGGCCCCTCACATCGGTGGGGCCGACAGACATCTGCGATGATGCCAGGACATCGACCGCGGCGGAAAGGCGGCGCGAGCGGTTGCGGATGTCGCCTGCCGCCGAAGCGAGGTTCGCGGCATCTGCCTTGACGCCGTCGCGGCGCGCGAGAAGGTCTGTATAGGTCGTATCGGTGAGCACGATGCCGCGCTCGGCCATCCACTTGCGGATCTTTTCCATCTCGCAGAGCTCGTCGGCGTTGTCCTCGCGCCATGCCGCGAGCGCGCCGGGGCTTTCCGGGCGCACGGTCAGCTGCGCGGCGCAAGCCGTGTATACCTCGACCTGGCGGATGGCCTCGGCTGTCTGCTCGGCCTCAAGCTTGAGGGCGTCGGTCCTCGCGTCGAGCGCTTCGACATCGGCGGCGAGGCGTCTGGCGTCGGCCGCCATGTCTGCGTAGCTGAGGTAGCCGCGCTCGCGGATTATGTTCACGGCATCGGCCGCGGCGGCGAGGCGCGCTGCGGAGCGCTCGATCCTCTTCGACCGCTCGAGGTTGTTGGACGCGACCGCCTCGAAAGTCATGGGCGGCAGGACGACGCCCGGGACAAGGTCCTCGGCGCACATCTTCACGTTCGGGCGCTGTCCCTCGAGACGTACGGCAAGACGGTCACGCAGTCCCTCGACCGTATAGGAGTCGTCCAGCTTGTAACCCTTCACGGGATACCCTTTGCCCTCGGGCGGGTAGAACGTCAGCACGCCGCGGCGGTTGACGTTGATGCGGTGTCCCTTCTCCGCCAGACGCCTCTCGAACGCGGGCCATGTACGGCAACCCTGTAGGGCCGACTCGATATCGTCGTGCATCGCGTCGGTCCATAGCTTCTTCCCGCTGTACCGTGCGCGGCGCTGGGCGTCCGTCACATGCCGGCGAGCCGGGCGCGCCTCCTGCAAGACGACCTCGCGGCGACGGTCGGGGCGCGGAGTGCGCGCGTACCAGGCACCGTCCTCGTCTCTCGAGAACTTGAAGTTGTCGAACGCCGAATAGCCGTAATCGCGGCAGATGCGCTGGAGCTCCATCGCGTCAGCCTGCACGTCATCGTCGTCGAGGTGTATCTTCCTGCCGTCCACCGGATTGACGGAATTGACCACGATATGCGCGTGCGGGATGCCATTGTCGATGTGGGTCTCGATCACCCACTGGTATCCAGTGTAGCGCTCACGCACCCAATCGTATGCCAGCGTATCGACCGCTCGGGCATCCAGGCCGTCCTCAGGGTCGGGCGAGATCACGAAATGGTAGTACTTGCGCCCCTTGTCCTTACCGAACATCTGGCGCGTCTCGTTCATCCGCTCGTCCCAGTCGCCGCCGTCCAACTCGATTGAGCTGGAACGGAACGTCACGGCGCGGCCGTTGCGCGCGAGGTAGTCCTTTATCTGCTTGCAGCCGCCGAACTTGCGGGCGAGTGTCTTGAGCATCGCCATGCTAGCGCTCAACTTCCGACTGCCGCCTGAGTTGCATCATGAGGCCGCGCGTCTCCGCGAGCGCCTTGCAGTAGGGGTCCTTCAGGGTCGCGACGAAGTTCTCGATCTGCCCGATCAGCTCGCGTCGGCGCTCCTTGCTCACATCGGGCATGTCCTGTAGGAGGACCAGTGTGTTGGCCGCGGCGGTGAGCTGGTTCAGGTTCACGCCTTGCTTGTTGAACTCGTAGAAGAACTTCTGAAAGAAATCGGGGTCGCCGATGTAGTACATGGGCGTATGGAGGATGCGGTCGACCATGAAGCGCGATTGCGTCATGCCGGCCTTCTTGGCAGCGGACCTGATGAAGGTATCTTCGTAGGGCGTCACATTGAAATGCTTCTGCACCGTGCGGTGCTCGGTGTCGAGCAGCCCTTCCAGCGCCTCTTTCACGTCTACGCGCTCGCCGCCGGGCAGCTTCGATAGCGTGAATTCCTGCTTGCCGTAGATCGCCGTCTCGCGGATGAAGTCCGTGACGGTCGCACCTGCAAGGCTCGCCTTGGCCTTGAGTGTGCCGATCTCTTCCTCGGTCAACCTGATGCTGACCATCCTTGTCTGCGAGGTGGCTTTTTTTGCCACGCTTCCTCCAATTCCTCGCGCACCTGTGCGCGACCCCGGTCCAAGGGCGGAGCCCTGGCAAGCGCCGGAGGCGGGCGGGTTTCCGTCGGCGGGCTGTGCTCGGTGGCGGAAATCTGACCGACTTCGGCGGCATAGTTGTACATACATCCACGATGGAGGTACAACTATGCGTCTCTTGCGAAGTTTTCAGTATCCTACCCATATTTGCCTGGGTTTAAACCGCTTTACACCAGTCGTTATGTGCCGAAATGTTGCCGGCATTTATGCCGTCGGTTGTCGCGTTTGGGATCATATGGATGCCGACGATTGCGCCCGTATCGTCGAGGGGGTGGCCGCCGTGCTCGACCTGCTCGCGGCCGGAGGCGATGCCGTGGACGACCCGGCGCCGATCTACGAGCTGCTTGCGGAGCGATGCCGCCATGTCCGGGTGGCGCTCGAGGTCATGACGGGCTGCGAGTAGCGGGTGCGTGCGTTTTGGGTTCGCGGCGCGGCGACAAGTGCCGTTGGGCTGACCAATCCGGGCATCGGGTCGCGGGCGGACAACCGTTTGGCCGTGTCCGGCGCGAGCGTTTCCGCTCGCCTCGCACCGTGCCGCCGCGGCGGTTCCGATATATGCGGGCGTGACATGAAAATGGCCGCCACCGTGTTCCGGTGGCGGCCATCCTGGCGCGTCTTCGCGTGTTGTCGGCTTTACGCCTTCTTGTCCGCGAGGCGTTCGTAGTCGTCGCTCGAGAGCACGACGGCATACACGGCGCCGTCCTTCATCAGGTACGCCATGCCGTTGCGCTCGATGCGGCGCTCGATCTCGGCCTGTGGGTCGCTGACGCTGCCGAGGTCGACGCTGGACTCCATCAGGCGTCGGATATCGTCCATCGTCAAGTTCTGCATCTGCTCGGTGAAAGCCTGGCGCTTCTGGCGTGCGCGGCGCTTCTCGCGCTTCTCGGCATCGGCCGCCTTCTTGGCGGCATCGGCTGCGCTGTCCGCAGACGATGCCTTCGGCGACTCGGTCTCGGTCGGCTCGGTGTCGCGCAGGGTGTCGCTGTCGGTGTCGAACATGTTCTCCTCCCCTCTTATCACGTTTCCGGCATTACCTTTCGATGCTACCCAAAAACGACCGGGCTCATACGCCGCCCGCCGTCTCCGGCGGTACGCAAACTTGCGAGGCGTTTGTGCCGCCGGTCTCGCCATGTGAGCGGAAAAGGATCCCCGCCATCGGTTTCCGATGGCGGGGATCTCGGCTACTTGAAGCCGCGGCGTTGCGAACCGGCGGTCTTCATGTGGCATCCGGCATGCCCTATGACAATCAGTTCGTTTTCCCGGTCGATGTAGAAGTGGAGGCGGAAGGAGTTCTTCTGGCTCCTTCCCTTGATGTGGGCGGAGATATCGACGGTGCGCCCGCAGTAGCTCCTCTCGCGCATCTTCATCAGGTCGACCCGCGCCCTGGTGGCGCTGCTCTCGCTGAATGTGAGCTCGTATCCCGTCCGGCACTGGAACTCGTCGGCGACTTGGCCCTCGCACCCATCGTCCTCGAACAGGAGGCCGTAGAGCGCCGTCGCTGCCCCGCGGACGATATCCCATTCCTCGGCGAGGTTGCCGTCATAGGATTTTGCGGAGTCCATTGCCTCGGGCAGGACGACGATACGGTTGGGCCAGATGGAGCGCGCGAGCTTCAGAAGGTCGGTCAAGTCGCGCGGGATCGCCTGTAGACATTCGGCCACCCTCGCGGCCCCATCGTCTTCCGACGGTGCCGCGCACTGTGCCGCCTTTCGCTCGAGCGCGCGCTTCTCGCCCTCGAGCCGCTGGACGGTCCTCGTGAGTTCGTCCACCTTCGCGGTGGCATCGGAGTAGCTTCGCTCCTGGTCTGTCGTGATCTCCTCCCAAGCCTCGGCATCGGAGCGCAGGCGCGCGATCTCCGCGCGCAGGCCGTCGATATCGGCGACCGGATCGGCGGCCGCCTTTGCGCGCGAACGCAGACGCTCGATGCGCTCGCCCTGCCGCTCGCTCTCGGCACGGCTGCGCAGCCATAGCACGTCGCCGATTCCGGCGACGTCACCCGGTCGGGCGTCGATGCCGCGGCCGAGGCCCTGCATGAGGACGTTGATGAAACCATCGCGCCCGCCCGCCGCATAGCGCTCGATCCTGTGGCGCGTGAAAAGCGTGCAGGCCGATAGCGATTCCTCGGTCGATAGGTCGATGCCCGGGCGGTACACCATGACGGCGCTGCGCCCGATCCTGTAGCGCCCGGCCGGTGTCCGGTCGGGCAGCAGGTCGCGGAACGCCTGCACCAATGAGCCGTCGCGCATGTCGATGACGTAGACGGTGGCCATGCCGACGAGCTTCGATGCAAGCTCGGTCGCGTCCCATACGGGCGTCTTGCCGTCGTCATCGGTCGTCATGAGGACGATCGGCAGGCAGCGCGCGCGGTCGGTCAGACTCGGCATGAAATCGCCCCTCAGCGTGTCCGCGTCAAGGTATATCTCCTCGGCGCTCACGCGCGATGTGCCGATCCTGACATCGAGCCCGCCGTCTGCGAGGATGTCGCGCACGACGCGCGGCACGGACGGGAGCGGGCTGCGCTGGTATCCGAAGAAACCGTTCACGGCGTAATGCGATACCTGCACGTTGAGGATGCACCCCCCGTCTCCGGCGGGTGCGAGGCCGATCCTCGTGTGCCAGCGGCGGCGCGAGAACTCGCCATCGAGCTCATCGGTCTCGACGGCCCAGGCCGCGCCCTGCGCGCCCGATAGGCTGAGAAAGCGGACGGCCCTGGCGGCGTCGGGCTCGTCAGCGCCCCTCCAGCCCGCGGGCACCGCGATGTCCGCGGCGCCCTCCGGTACGTCCAGGCCCTTGGCGTGCAGCCAGCCCATGACGATCCCCTTCACGGCCTCGGCCGCATCCGCACCGTCGGCGGCGGCGATTTCGAAGCGCGCACGGTAGTGCGGCGTCTCTCCTGATATGGTCCTCAGTGCGGGAGCCAGGGCGGGAGACGTGGGGCGTTGGATTGGGGCGGCGACGGATTCGGGCAATTGCCCGACTTGCGCGCCCCGGCCCACCAGGACCCTTCAAATAGCCTCCTTGAACGGAGCCTCCATCACGTCGTAGACGGTATCGGGGGACGTCACCTTCGCGACCTGCTCCAGGGCGAGCATCATGTCGTTCGCATCGCCCTCGTTGCGAAACACCATCACCGGGGCCGTCCCCAGATCGCCCGTGCACATGAGCGTGTAGCACTTGGCCGGCTCCGTCTCCGGAGCCTTCGTCTCCGCGGGCGCCGTCTTCTGCCCGTTCACCTTTGATACCTTCTGCATTTCCGTCTCTTCCTTCCCCATGTCCTGTGACTGTAGTGCGGCATCGTTTTCCGATGCCGCCTTGCGCGCCTGGCGCTTCTTTATCTTTCGGTCGCGGCGCTCCTTCGCCCTCCGCTGTTCGCGGTTCATCGGGCGCTTCGCGGTCCCCGCGCCGTCATCGAGGCCGTTTTTGCACGCCTCCGCCTCGGGGTCGAGTCCTTCCGCCTCGACCCATGAGTCGAACTTCTCAATCGCCTCAGCCTCGCCGCACCGATAGGTCTTGATCATGAACTTGGCGTTCGGCATGCGGACGTGCGCCTCATAGCAGTGCTCCTCCAGCTTCCATAGGCCGGCGCGGTAGCGGTCCCCCCTTATGAGCTTACGAGTCGACATGGACGGCCCCTTCCATCACGGGGGCGTTCGCGCCCCGGACGACCATGTACGCCCCGCAGGACGGACAGCGCGTGCATACCGATACGGTCACGCGCCCTCCGCAACGCCCGCAGGTATAGGAATACGCGGCGCGGTCTTGGCGCCGCGCGCATTCCGGGTCGACCGTCAATGAGACCGGGGCGACCAGGTCGGCAAGCCGCATCGCCGCAGTCTGGAAAGCAATGCGATCCGTCCCCTTGACATCCAGGGCGGCGAGCAGGCGGGCGGTGAAGCTCTCGGCATCCAGCGTGTCGGTCGCCCGCGCCTGGCGGCGGAGGCCTGCGAGGCAGCCGAGGTCGCCGCACGTCATGCCGTCGGCGTCCGGCGTCTCCTCGCGGGCCGCCGCGAGCCTCACGATCGCGTGCAGGCAGCCGAGGTAGCCCAGCCGCCCGGCGGCGTCCACGGCGTCGCAGACGGCATCGGCGAAACTCGTGCGGTCCATGTCGGCGACGCGCTGCGCGACGGCCTGGAGGCGCAGGGCAATGCAGATGCGCCCGGCATCGGGTCCCATCTACGCCGCCTTCTTGCCGAGGTCCGCGATATAGGGCGCGACGCGGTAGCCCTGGGCGCTGTACTCGAATGCTGTCATTTCCGTTTTCCCTTCTATTCGATACCGCACGGCCCGCTTAGCGGTCCTTGCGCAGATGGTCCTCGAGCAGCGAGCGCATGAGATCGCTCGCGCTGCGGTAGCCCTCGCCGCGGTGCTCCACCAGGTACTTCTTGAGCTGCCAGTAGAGGTCGTCGGGGACGATCACGCTCAGGCGGTGCGTCGGACCCTCAGAGGCCGCCGCCTTTTTCTCAGCTGCCGGCTCGGAGTCGGGGTTCACGACCTTCTCGACGATCGTCTCCTGGCGCTCGACCATCTCCTTGGAGGTGTCAGTGAAAAAGCTGTTGATGGCGGAGTCCGCCTTCTTAGTCCTCGCCATTACAGCATCGCCTCCACCTTGTCCAGAATCCCCTCGATCGCGTCCGCCGCGCGGCCGCCCGGCTGCACCTCGGACACCGGTCGGTTGAACGACGCGCCGCGCTTGAACGCCTCGGCGGTCGGCACGCAGCCCAGGATAGGCAGGTCGTCGGCGGTGAGGAAGTCGGTAAAGCTGCGGTCGATGATTCGCTTGTCGGAATAGCGGTTCACGATCAGGCCGATCTCGAGCTCGGGGTTGACGCCTGTAATGAGCTGGATCGTGCGCTTCATCGCGCGAAGGCCGCGCTGGCTGGGCTCGACGGGGACGATCGCGATGTCGGCGACCTCCACGCAGCCGCCGAGCTTGTCGTTCAGATAGCCCGGGGTGTCGACGACGGTGACGGCCTTCTCGCCCTCGACGGTCTTCTGCTCGTGACTCGCGCCGCCCTGCGGGTCGAGGTTGATGAAGCCGACCTCGCGCCCGCGGCGCTCGAGGCCCCAGGCGATCTCGTCGGCGAACGTCGTCTTGCCGACGCCGCCCTTTTGGTTGACCAAAACGATTGTCTTCATGTGTTTCCCTTCTACGGGTGCCGCCCGATTTCCGGGCGGCCTTCTCGGATATCTGCCGCCTGCCGGCGGCGGGCACGGGGCCGGCGAGTCGCTACCGGTCCCGCATCCGCCGACGGCAGGGCGCTAGGGCCCTGCCGCTGCCATATATGTACCCAGTTATGCGGATGCGTAAACGCACATCTGCATACCTGTGCGGATGCGCGTTTACTTATTCTTGCCCGCCGGCGCCGCTATGCGCCGTATTCCGACGCCCTCGCGGCGCGATACGCGCGGCGCGTTTCGACCTTGCGGCAGCACTCCTTCCGTGCCGCCACCGTCCTCTCCGCCACGTCGTAGGCGTACGCGATGAGCGCGCCCGCCACCGGGAACACGGCGCAGTTGATGTAGACATAGCTGTATGCGAGCATGAACCACATCCCGACGAGCCCCGCGACCAGCGCGGCGGCGGCGGCGACCTTCTCCCTTCCGCTCGGCTCCATTACTTCCCTCTTGCAACCGGCCATGACGGCCTCCTTCCGATATTCGGCGATCCCGCGCCGACGCGGTCGCGGCCTCCCTTGCCGCTGGTATGTATGTACCCAGCTGCGCACATGCGTAAACGCACAAGCACGTAAATGCGCACGTATGCGTCTGCGTAATTCGATAATTTGCCCAGCGGGCCGCCCGGACACCGGTCGGCAGGCCCCTGGCCTGCGATTTCCATGGCCGGATGACCGGCGGGACCCCATCCGTCCCATAGGCAGCCGGGTGTGGGAAACGTGTGGAGACGGGCTACGGCATGAAAAAGCCCCGCCGTCTCCGGTGGGGCGATCGCTTGAGTATGGGGTTGTACGGGTCGGCTAGAACGGGATGTCCTCGTCCGCAACCTCGACGGCGGGAGCCTCGGGGACCGCATACTGCTGTCCACCATCAACCGCGGCAGCAGGAGACGCGGCAGGGCGGGAGTTCATGAACTCGATCTCGTCGACGATGACCTCGAGCTTGCTGCGCTTCTGGCCGTCGCGCTCCCAGGAGCTATAGCGCAGCTTGCCCTCGATCGCGACCTTGCTCCCCTTGGAGATATAGCGGCCGACAGCCTCGGCGCGGGTGCCGAACATGGTACAGTCGATGTAATTGGGATAGTCCTCCCACTCGCCGGTCTGCGGGTTCTTTCGGCGATCGTTGACGGCGATGCCGAACGAGAGCACCTGGGTGCCGGCCGCGGTGGCGCGAAGCTCGGGATCGCGGGTGAGGTTTCCGGTAATGTTGACTCGGTTGATGCTCATTGGCTTCTATCCTTTCGGTTCCGACGGGGGGCCGATCCCCCCGCCTTCGTCGCCATGTATGTACCCAGATGCTCAGATGCGTAAGCGCATAGATGTGCGTTTGTGCGGCTATGTATTGGGCTGGCACCGGAGCCCGGCGTTTTCCATGGCCGGATGACCGGAGGGACCCCATACGTCCCGTAGGCAGCCGGTTGTGGGAAACGCGTAGCGATTCCTCCGGTTCGGTTCTCGCCCAGTTTGAATCACGGGGCGGTTCAGAAGGCGTGCGTTCGGCGCCGGTTAGGGTCCGGGGCCGGCTCTACACGTGGGACGCATATGGCGCCGCTGAAGGATGCCTCGTCGTAGGCGTCGCGCAGTGCGGCGACCAGGCATTCGCGTGTAACGTAGAAGTCCGGCTCCCATTTCTCGCCGTCGCCGCCCGTCACCCGATACCATCCCTCGCCCTGCCAGACCTTCTCGACCGCCTGGTCGATCACGGAGATTTCGGCGTAGGGCAGATGGATCTCGCCGGCATCCCCGTAGGCGCCGCGAAGGCCGCCGGCAAGGTCCGCTTCGGCTCCATACCATGTGGCCGGATACGATCCCATCCCATCGATCTCAATTTAGCGGGCATGAGCGGGGGCGATTCGGGGTAAACGGCTCTCTAGGGAAGCCGCGGGAGCGGGATGGAACGGAAACGGAAGGATATGGACATGGCTACGGATCACGACACGGTGTCGCCCATCGAGCACGATGAGACGGCGAACCTGAGGCTCGCGCTGATGGAACGATGGAGGGAGTCCTGCGGGCGCGTGGCCGAGAGGTTCGGACGCCGCAGCGACATCCCCTTCTACTCGAGCGCGCTGTCGGCACTCGCCGGCGAGTGCGCCGACGACATGGGCAAGTCCGGCAGGGTTGCCGAGGCGGCCGTCGCCATGCTCGCCGACGCGCTCATGGAAAAGGACCCGCGGGGATATGCGGACAGCGCCGAGGCTGCCGCCAGGGAGCTCGAACGCCTCGTCTCGTCGATCGCATACGCGGACGCACTCGGACGCCTGCGCGCGGCAAACTCGACGTTCGAGACGCGCATCCTTGGGGAGATCGACGGAACCGACCCGGATGCACTGCCGGCGGTGCCGGATGGCCTCGTCGGACCGTCGGATACGGCCACCTGCACGATCGATATCCTCGGCGGGTCGCAGGAGGACAACCGCGAGGTGCTGGACACCTGCGGCGCCATGATGATGAACGAGGATCCCGATATCGGAGGCTTCTGCTTCATCACGTTCATGCTGCGCGACGGCTCGCCCAAGACGGGTATCTTCTGCAAGATATGCGACTCCCGCCGCGTGCAGGACGCTTGGGAGCGGGCCTATTCCGACTACACGAACGGCAACCGCATCGGGTCGGCCGAATAGGCATGGCCATAGGCCGCCTGCTGCGCGGTGAGGCCGCAGCGCGGGCGGTACCGCCCCGGATGCCCTCCCCGTTGGGATCGCAGGGCGGTATCCAGGGTGGGAGACGGCGGGGGTATCGCGCGCGTGGCGCGCGATACCGAGCGGGAGGGAGGTCCGGCACGTGGGCGGATGCAGCAGGTTCGACGCCAAGGTCGTCCCCATAGCGGTCGAGACCGACCGAAAATGCGGGTTCAGCACCCCGAGGGCAATCGTGTGCGACGGGCGGCGCTTCGAGATCGCCAGGGTCGGCGCGACGCTGCCCTGCCCCAGCATGTTCGGCAAGGCGGACGCCACCGTGACCGGCGTCCTAGTGGACGTCGGCGGTCGATGTGTCGCGCGCGGGCTGATCTGCGACGACGGTCTGTGGTTCTCCGTGAAGCCGGACGGGTAGAGGTCCGTCCAGGTTCGTCTCCGTAGACGGCCGCGCCACAGATAACATTGTCGGCAAGGATTGAGAAAGAGAGATGCCGCAATGCGGAAAGACACCTACAGGATTGGCGACGGGACGTTCGCTTTCTCCCCCGCCGTGTTCGATTCGTTGCTAGGACACGGCGCCAAAGGCGCCGCCAGGATGCGGGAGCTCGCGGGCGCGATGCACGTCTCGATCTCATCGATTAAGGACTGGCGGCGCGGGACGCACGCTCCGAGCGACCTCGAGAAGGTCGAGGATATCGCCCGCTGGGCGCACATCGACGTCGCCGACCTCCTCATAGAATCAGGAGATAGGACCATGGACGAAAAACTCACCGAAAACCAGCTGGATGTGCTCTGCGTGCTATGGAACCAGGCCTACGACTTCCTCGACCTGTGCGAGGAGACCGATCATTTCGTCTGGCCGACTACAGACCTGCGCTGCGTGCCGGACTCGATTCTGCACGACATCAAGGTGAACCCGGAAGACGATAAGTCCCGTCCTCCCTGGGAGATCGGCACCGAGGACCTGTTCCTCCAGACGCTCGACGTGTACCTCCGCGCGTGCCGACGCGCGACCCCATATGTCGGGGAGAGCGATATCTTCGTCAGGCTCCTGGGCCTCTGCGACATCATGACCGAGACCGCCTTCGGCGAGGACGACGGCAAATGGCTGCCAGACCCGGATATGATTTTCGACCCGCATGAGGATGGATACGTCAGCCCGATGGAGGCCGCGGAGCTCAAGTGCAGGAAGCTGCTCGATGAGATCAGGAATGACCTGTTGTCGCTACGCCCGACGGCGGGTAAATAAGGCTAGTTCCGCCAGATAGCACGACGGCCCCGCCCTCGGAGGGACTGCGCAGCGATGATCGATTCCGAGTTCGCATATAAGCGTTCGACATGGCGATGATTGATTGATTCCATATCCAGATTTCAAGACAGGGGCCGCTTTCGGCCCCGTCCTTTTCCCGAACCCGGTCCGGCGATTTTTCCGCGGCGTGCGTTTACGTTTCCCCTCAGGGGGTACAAGAGAGGTAGAGCAGGCGGTATGGGGCCGCCCGGTGCGCATATGGGAGGACTATATGGAAACGATCTTCGTGACGGAATCGCGCGAGATGCTGTTCACGGGAACCGAGGATATCGACGTGCGGCCGCTCCATTCGTCGGAGCTGCATTACGAGGGAGACAGCCGGGAGGAGGCACTGCGTGCGGCGCATAAGGTCTCGGCGGCCTCCAGGGTCGGGGTCTGCCAGCGCGGTTTCGCCCGGTTCGTCGCCACAGTGAGCGAAATCACGCGCGACGGCGAGGGGTTCACGGAACACATGGATACGGTCCACACCGTCGACCCGCTCGACCGCATGCCCGAGCTGCGCACGCTCGCGCGCGAGGCGGCCGCGAACCGTGCGGACGGGAAGATCATCCGCCATATCGCCGGCCACACGGAGGCGATCGACGCTGCGAAGCGTGCCGGGGACTACTACAGCCTGTACCGCGTGGAGGGATCGGCCTTCGGGGACTTCTCTTGCTACCGGGTCGGACATGCGCCCTACAACGGGACGCTCTACCTTCCCGCGGGGTTCCACGATTACGGCATTGCCACCGTCGACGAGCTTTTCGTCGCACTCGTGGTCGGACGCTGCGAATTCCTGTGCGAATACCAGGACGAGATCGATGAGGTCTATCACGGGCTCTTCGAGAAGAGAATCTAGATGAAAGGAACGGATATGCAGACCATCCACACCAAGGCGGGCTTCAAGGTGCTGCGCGAGAGCCTGGGGCTCTACCAGTCCGACGTCGCGGAGGCAGCGGACGTCGACGTGAAGACCGTCAAGAACTGGGAAAGCCCGCGCCTGCCGCGAGCCCGCGCCACTGCCGTGGCATGGAAGTACCTCGAGAATCTGGCGGAAATCCAAGAGCGCGAGGTCGGGTGCCTGGTGGAGAAGATTGTCGATGAGACGGACGGCAACCCCTACCCGCTCCCCTACTTCCGCGAGCAGGACTTAGCCGCGGAGGATGCGCGCGCGGCGCGGATCTCGAACGCCATGACCAGAAAGGTGGCCTTTGAGCTCACCAGGTTGGCCATCCCCTACGAGTTCCGCTTCGAGGAGGAGGCCGCGGACGATGAGCGGCTGAGCGAGATCTGGGATATGTAGGCAGTCGTTATTGGGCCGGTACCGTGGAGGTGCCGGCTCATATTAGGAAAGAGCTCCGGTTGCCCGAAGCCCCTGTCTCAATGATGTCGATGAGTACGTCTGGCAGGCACAGGTAACTCTCTGTCGCCGCTTTGCCGCTCGGCCCGGTAAAAAGCATGGAAGACGGGGTTTCCACCGCTTGTGTCGAACGCGCGGCCATCGGCGAGCGCGACGGAAAGCTCCTCGAGCCCGTCGATGAGATGATCGGCGTTCGCAACGCCGCATATGTCGTAGGATGCGAGGTCGTTCCATATCTCGAAGCGCCTATACCACGACATCGACGCGATTTGACCATCGACGAGACTTGCAGCCTCCGATGCGACCTGCTCGCCGAAATCTTCGGTGACGCAGGCAAGAAACGCGCTTCGCGTATCCGATACGAAATCCTCGGCCGTGTAGGCCGACGTCACGGTAAAGCTGGACTCCACGGTGGCGGTCTCGCTATCCTTCGTCTCGGTAAGGATGCCAAAATCAAGCGCCGGGGCGGTTACGCAACGAAGGCCATGACGGCGACCACCCATGACTTCCTGCCGTCAGATACTCTCAGCCAGGCGCAGGTATCCGCGAAGCTCTCGCCTCGCGAAGTTCAGGCTTGAACGAAAATCACCGTTTACAAAAGGCCCGCCAATCTCACGCTCGCCGACAAATACCGTCGCCATATAGCTTTGCATACCCATATCGAGTCCCTTCTGAATATCTGCTTGTCCCTATTGATTGGATGCCAGGGCAAATCACGCGGTCGGGGTGCCTAGGTCGGTTTCGGCCAGGACGTCGCGGATATCCGCCACATCCCTCACTGCCATGACGATGCACCTGATCGATACCGCCGCCGCGACCACGGATGTCAGGAGGACTACCGCGCCGACGTCGTGGGCCCAGATGACAATCCCCACAGCCATGGTGATGGCGAGGCCAACGATCCAGCAGATGAGCGCGTTGCGCGACTCGTCGAGATACGATCGCGCATAGACCTCCAAAATCTCGCGGTCGATGCCCATCTTGCCGAACCTGTCGATGTATCTGGACATCCTCGACGACATGCCGTGCTCGGTCCATGCAACCATTTTCAGAAAACCCATGGTCGCAATCGCCGCGTTGAATGCCATGGCCATGCAAGGAACCAGGTCGATATTTTCACTGATGAACGGCGCCATGCGGACCATCCCCTCCCGTTTCGTCTCTACTCGATGTGAGTCTACCCATATGCACATGTACGTAAACGCATAGACGCGCATATACATATATGTGTGGACGCGCGAGCGGGGCGGCCTATTGCAGGCCCGGGTTCACGATGCAGTAGCATCGCTCCGACCTCGGCTCCTTCTCGCCGGGCGCCATCACCTTGACCGTGACCGGAACCGTCTCAGAATCGGGGGCGAACGCCGTGAACGACTTCAATTTCCCGCCCGGCTCGATCTGCTTCTGCGCCCGCTGGTCCTGCACCTTGTAGGACCTGTCGAGCTTGATCCCGTCCTGGTATGCGTTGATGTCGGTATAGGGTGCGACAGCGTCCGAGTCCGTGACGTTCTCGAAGGTATAGGCAACCCGGATGTAGCGGAACGGCTTGCCGTCCGGCCCCGTGCCTTCCTCGATCGTCACGCGGTCGATCGAGATGCCGTCCACGGACGCCTGGGCGGACTGCTGCGGCGCGAACGGCGACGAGGCGCCGGCATCGCCCGACTTCCCGGCGCCGCCGTCGGAGGAGCCGGCGTCCGGCGCCCCGTTCCTCACGCAGCCCGCGAGTCCGGCCTGCGCCGCCATGACCGCGAGGCCCACGAACGCTCGCCTCGTCATCGCCGTCATCGTATAGACATTCTTTCCCGTCACCTGTGAATCTCCTTTATGCTCTTCAAAATGGGGGCGGTGCAGACGCGGTGCCGAGTCTCACGTATCGCAGCGCGCCTGGCCTCGTCCTGCATGAGCTTCGGTTTCCCCTCGCGAAAGGCCGCGGCCCTTCTCGCCGCCGCTGCGAATTTCCGCTCGGCCTCGTCGAAGTCGATATCGCGCCACGCGCGATCCCCGCCCGTGCCGGATATGAAAACCGACGGCACCACATGGCTGCTGTCCGCATAGTCCGCCGGGACGGACATCTCCGCATAGCCCGACGGCTCGCTGCCGTCCGGCAGCCGGTACACGACGAGCTCCTGCTTCCTGCGTTTGCTCACGCGGCGCTCGCACAGCTCGGGATGGAACGCCTCGTACGCCATGGCGCTATATGGGGAGCAGGAGAAGCGGTACTCGAATAGGCATTCCGCTTCCCTCCGATGCCGTTCCGCCTCCTGCACCCGGGCCGCAGCCTGCGCCCGGATCCGGTCGCGCTCGGCCGCCTCCTCGGGCCCGAGCTCGCGGAACGCCCCGACCACGGCGGCCTCGTCCAGGGCGAAGAACTCCGTCTCGCGGGCGTAGGCGCCGGTGTGGTGCCAGGACGAGTAGGCGATGAACCGGTCGAAGAGCGCGGCCCTGGTCTCGGACTCGACCGCGGGGTCGTAGAGCAGGTCCATCTCATCGCAGTAGCCCCTCAAGGCGCCGAGGATCGCCGCCTTGGTCCATTTCGAGCGGGGCATCTCCCCCGCCTCGTAGGCCGCCCGCGCGTTCGCGCTCATGGAGGCGCCGATGTATCCCTTTTGCCCGTAAGCCACCCTAGACATGTCAAACCCTTCGCGCGGATGCGTGCCGTCCCAGCTTTTTCTACCCCGTGCGCGGGAAGTCTTTCACTCGATTCGAGCCGGTGCGGGGGCATTTTTATCCGTCGAGTTTCGGTAGGGGCGTGTAAAGCGCGGCGGGGGCGGGTATCAAAGCTGCTGTGTATGCCAATTCCAATAAAGAGGTGGTCCATGTCCGACCCGATCGCCGCGGCCGAAGCCGCCGACAAAGCCCGCGATATCGCCAACCGCTTCGAGACCGCCGTATTCCTCATCGCATACGGCATCGCCGAGAAGGACGGCCTCTACGAGGCCGACCCGCATAGGTATCCCTACAGCCAGGCATTCAGACACGGCATGAATATCCTCGCCGCGCTGTGCGCTGAGTGCTCCGACGATGCGGAAGAGCTGCTGCCGACGTTCAATGAGTCCGATTTCATCAGGAACAGCGCAGCGTCAGACGTGCGCGAGTGGACGGCCCGGTGGCGCGACGAGTGCAGGGAAGCCGTCGAAGGGTGCCGGTCCATCGAGATCGGGCCCCTGGCGTCAGTAGACGGCGACTACTTCGCCGCGACGTCGGAATGCTACGAGGTGCTGCGCTTTGCGGAAAACGACCTCTTGGGCAGCCATCAGGAACGCAGGGTGTATGAATTCCTCCGAGCCGGCACCCAGGAGCAATACGTGTACGGACGCAGGATGCTCATCCGCCACCCGCTGCTCACCTGGAACGAATACGTCAGGATCAAGACGGGGCTCGCCCTGGGCGACCCCGACCCCCTCGACCAGGGCGAAGCCGACACCATCGACCCGGTGTGGTTGCAGGAATTCGTCTCCATGGCCTACGAACCCGTCCCGGGCGCCGCAAAAGTATGCCCGAATTGCGGCTGGACGATGACCATGCGAGGCAAGCAGCCCCACTGCTCATCGGCGACGTGCGCCGAGGCCGTCACAGGCGATTTCGACAAGCTGGACAGCGTCGCGCACGACGCCTTCCGCCTATCCCGCGGCGTCATGCACTACATCTCTTCCCCCGGAAAGCTCGAGCTGGCGATCGCCGAGGCCGCAGCGGGCCTCGGTCTGAAATACGAAATGTGGCCCCTCAAGGACACCTGCGACATCCTGATCCATCTGCCGGACGGCCGGCAGCTTGCCGTCGACGCCAAGGCATACGGCCGCGCCGAGCGGCTTGCCCGCGAGATAGAGGACGACGCCGGCATCGCCCAGATGTGCGCGGACGAGGTGGCCTATGTCGTGCCGGACCAAGTCGAACGGGACCATCCCGGATATCGCGCGCTATGCAATGCCGTCCTGCGCGGCAAGACCGGCCATTCATGCGAAACGCTGCGCAACTTCTCGAAACGACTCGATGCCGCCGCGAAGGGAGGCACGCGATGAGCGAGCCGAATGATACAGCCCAGGAAGGCTTCGACCAGCTGAAGCGCAATCTCGAGGTGCGCTATCCCGAGGACAGCGACCTATCCCTCGACGAGTTCCTGAATGTGGAGTCGCTGCTCGCGCTCGCGGTACGCGTGTGCGGTCCCGGCGCCGATCCCCGAAAGGCCGACAGGCTCCTATCGAACTACCAGCTCATCAGGCCCGAGACCATCGGCGCGGACGGCCACCTCATGCAGATGGCGCGCCGACACCTGTTCTCGCTGGCTTCATCCACGGCCTGGCGGCGACTGCTGGGCTTCTACGAGCGCGCGGAATATGAGCGGTACCGGTTCTTCGATATCGCCGACGGCGGAATGGCCCTGCGCGAGCACCCCCTTACCGGGATCGACCGCATGCCGATCTATATAGACCGCCTCCTCGGCGATGTCAAACTCTCCCATAAAAACGTGGTCGCGAGACCCAAAGGACGGTATTCCTACACATGCAAGCCCGAGGCGACCGGCGATACCACGGTAACCGGATCGATCCGTTGGGTGACCATACCCGATGCCGTGCCGCCCCAAACGGGCAAGATTGACGATATCCCCCGCAAGAGCAGGCGCCCGCCCATCGATATCACCCTCGACGAGCTCATCTCGACCGCGGACGAAGTCGGGGAGAAGACCGGGAAGACCCACTACGCCGCCGTGCTCAGAAGGGTCAAGGACCAGGGGCTCCTCAAGCGGGCACGCGGCGGCAGCACATCCGTCGCCGACGGCCTGCGCCTCGATGAGGTCGTGAGCCTCGTCGGCCTCGTCGGCGCCGGCAAGTCCGTCCTCGCCAACATGCTCATCGTCTGCCTCGCGAAGCGCGGCCTGCGCGCGGTATCCCTGCTCAACTCGGTATCGGACGTGATGGAAAGCGTCGTCCTGCTTCGCGAGGCGGGAATCAGCGCCTCGCCCCTGGTGTCGCGCGGCAGGCGCATCGAACGGCTCGACGAGTTCTTCGACCACGATGACTCCATGCTCCTCGACCATTCCGCATCCAAATACCTGGAGACCGCCTGCATCATGGACGGGCTCTCCTCTTCCGATCCCGAGGCCTGCGGATACGGCAGCACGCCATGCCGCGGCCTCCGGTCCAAGAAGGGCGGCGCGAACTCATGCCCGTACTGGGACGTGTGCCCATCGCAGGCCATGGCCCGCGAGTCCCTGACATCCGACGTCGTGGTCACGACTCCCACCGGCTTCGCCACCATGATCGTCGGAAGGGAGCGCAAGGCATTCTTCGAGGAGGCCCTTCAGCAGTTCGACGTCGTCCTGTTCGATGAGGCGGACCGCGTGCAGGCGCAGCTCGACGGCTGCTTCGCCCCGAGCATGAGCTTCCAGGAGCTCATCCGCAACGCCGCCGACCCGACAGCCGTGGCCATGAAGCGGCGCCCGGACGACAAGATGAGGGACTTCAACGAGGAGCTTTTCTACGACCTGCGCCAGAAATCCGAGCCCGTCGCGAAGGCGCTGCTCAAATCCGTCAGGGACGACCGCGTGGCGAAATGGCGCATCGTCAAGGACGAGGCGTTCACGTCGCTCTCGCTTCTGAACGACCTCCTGGAGCAGGGCCTTCCCAAACAGGTTTACGAGGATGCCGACAAACTCATCAACCCCTATAGATTCGAGATTGCCAAGAAGAGCCTCGATGGCGGCGGCGCGGCCCTCAACAAGCTCTCGCAGGCGGTCGCGACCTCCTGCGAGGGCATCGACGACGACACCCACAGCTACTCGCTGAACGAATACCTCGCTGCATGCGGATGCTCGGAGCTTCCCGACGAGCTGCGGACCAGGTTCTCCTTCGCCCTCAAGGTCATCCGGTTCGACTCGTATCTGCGCGAACTCGCCTCCGCGCAGGACCTCCTCAGCTTCAAGGACGATTCCGTCGACGAGCTGTACAACTTCCTCAAGTTCAGCTACACGCGCCAGCAGCACTATCTCCCCAACTCGCTGATCGGCAACATCTTCGGGATGAAGCTCGACGGCAACGACCTCAGGCTTTTCCGGCAGTTCGCCTTCGGGCGGGCCTTCATGTGCTCGCTGCCCTGGCTCGATACCGACCCCGCCGGGGCGGCGCTGGGGCCGCACGTGCTCCTGCTCTCCGGTTCGAGCTGGGAGCCCGGCTGCCTGCAATACCACGTGAACAGGCCGGTCGACTACCTCCTCGAGGCGGAGCCGTGGAAGGCGGCCAAGCTCTCCACCTCGACCGTGAGGGACCTCGGCATTGTTAGCGTCAATATAATTTTCACCATTTCCACCAACGCATTTTCGCCAATCGCGCCAACGCGGATACGCCGGATTCGCCAACGCGGATGTGCCGCTTTCGGCGCCTAGGCGCCCTCCTCCTTCCCGTCCTCACCGCCGATGGACACGTCCTTCAGGCGGTACGACCGGCCCGTTATCTTGATCATCGCGCAGTGGTGGCACAGCCTGTCGGCGACCGCCGAGGCCGTGACGTTGCTGCCGAACACGTCGCCCCACCTGCCGACCGGCACGTTGGTCGTGACGATCGTCGACCGCTTGAGCGCGTAGCGCCTGTTCACCAGCTGGAACAGCAGGTCGGCGCCCTCCTTCCCGATATCGAGGTAGCCCAGCTCGTCTATTATCAGCAGGCTGCAGTGCTCGTAGAACCGCATCCTGCGCGCCAGCGCCTCCTTCGCCGAGGCGTGCTTGAGGTCCTCGACCAGCCTCGAGCAGTCGGCGAAGTACACCTGCTTGCGGGCCATCACCGCCTCGTGGCCTATGGCTATCGACAGGTGGGTCTTGCCGACGCCCGGGCTGCCGACGAGCACGACGTTGTCGCCGCGGTCGACGAACTCGAGCGTGGCCAGCTGCTCGACCAGCCCGCGGGGCACGCTCGGCTGGAAACCCCAGTCGAAGTCGGCCAGCGTCTTTATGTAGGGGAAGTTGGCCATCCTCGTGCGGCGCTCGTCGTCGGCGCGCCGCTTGAGGGCTATCTGGGCGTCGGTGAGCTCGAGCATGGCGTCGACCAGGCTCTTCCTCCCGTCGGCGACGAGCCTGACGTACTCGGGCACCGACGACGCCATGCCCTCGAGCCCCAGCTCCTCGAGATTGGCCGCCAGGCGGTTGAGCGGGCTGGCCTGCACCGCGGCGCTCACAGCGAGCCCCCTATCGAGTCGAGCAGCCCGAGGTTGGCGGCGGCGGCCGCCTCGATGTCGCCGGCGGCGTCGCCGAACCAGCGCTTCCCGGCCATGGCCTCGGCGTAGTGCGCCGGGTCGTAGGCCGGCCCGCCCGCCACGTGCGTCGCCACCAGCTCGCCGCCGACGTAGCAGTCCATCGCGCCGCCGGGCATGCAGACGATGCGGGCGGGCCTGCCGATGCAGCGCCTGGGCACCGACATGGGCTCGCCGTGCGCGCTGACCAGCATCGTGGCCGGCACCCTGGCCACGCGCACCACGTCGCCCATCGCCTCCTCGAGGGCGCGGAGGTTGCCGACGGGCAGCAGCGCGTCCTTCTCCTCCATGAACAGCGCGGAGGGCGGCAGCCCCGTGGTCTCGTTGGGCTCGGAGTTGCTGGCGTCCTCGATCCGCGCGATGATCTCGTCGATGTCGTCCCAGCCGTCGAAGTCGCCCTGGTAGGCCGCGAGCCGCGACAGGAAGCGGTTCGACGACTCGACCTTGCCCTTGGTCTGGGGGCTGCGCGGGCGGCACAGCTTCAGCTCGAAGCCGGCGGCCTTGGCGAACTCGTATGCGCGCTGGACCTTGAGGCGCCTGCCGCCCTTGACCGTCACCAGGGCGGACATGTTGTCCGTGACCCACTCGCGGGGCACGCCGCCGAGCCTCGCGATCGTGGCGTACATGCACCTGACCAGGTCGTCGGTCGTCCTGGTCCCCGACCGGATGAATATGTGCCTGCGGGAATGGCCCAGCGTCGCCGCGAACACGTTGAACTCGAACAGCTCGCCGTCGCGGTTCGCCATCCTGACCGACTCCTTCCAGTCGAACTGCAGCTGCAGCCCGGGCGGCGTCTCGAAGCGCGGGTGCGGTTCCGGGCCGACGGAGGCCCCGACGGCGATACCGTTCTTGCGCATGAACTGGGTGAAGGCGTTGTAGCCGGCCAGGTTCTCGCCGGGATACCTGTGCAGCAGCCACTCGTGGATGCCCTTCTTGGTGACCCCCGGCAGCTGCGCCTTGGCGGCCACCTCCTCGATGTGCGCGTCGAAGGAGCCCGCCCTGTCGGCGCGCCCGTCGCGGGGCCGGCCGCCCTCGGCCCTCCAGTACGCCGCCACGGTGTGCCTGTCCTTGCCGTAGCGCTTCGCAATGTCGCTGAAGTTGGGCTTTATGCCCGCTTCCCTGTACATGTCCAACTCTCCGATCAGGTTCTTCTCCGCCACGGCCGCTCCTCCCGAAAGCATCGTTCGCTTGTCGGTCGAAGCGTAAGCCCCGGCGTTGGTGGAAATGGTGAAAATGCGTTGGCGTGATCGGGGAAATTGCGTTGGCGGAATCGGCTAAAGTGCGATGGCGAAATTGGTTGTTTTTACAGTAGCGCTAACAGGCATCGAGCAGAACGTGTCCGGCAGCGCCGCCGAGATGCGTTCCGGCAACCTCGGCATCGTCCTATCGCAGACCATGGCCACGTTGAGGGACGAACTCGACGCGGAGGGCGCGGGAAAGGCCCTGGTCATCGTGAACAGCTACCGGGAGGCCGAGGACGCACGCGACCGTATCGAGCAAGAGTTCCGACGCAAGGGCCAGGCAATCAAGGTCGCGGCCCTGGTGCGCAACAACCACGACCACAGGGAGCACTTCGTGCCCCGGAGCGAAGTCTACAAGTTCTGCGACCATCCGGCCAAAGTGCTCGTGGCGCCGGCCATGGCCATCGAGCGCGGCTTCAATATCGTCGACCGCGGCGGCCATGCCGTGTTCACGAGCCTCATCTTCTCGGTGCGCCCGATGGGCACACCGCACGACCTCGGCGGGCGATACCGCAAGCTCAACGGCCTCATCGAAAGGGAGGTCGGCGACTACCCGGCCAATCCCGGGGAGTTCGCGACCGAGGTCAGGGCCTCCGCCTGGCGCACATGGAAGACCATGGAGCGGGACGAGAACCTTCCCATGGGCGCATGGAGGACCATGGGCAGGCAATTCCTCGTAGACGACGCGATCTCCACGCTCATGGTCACGATCATCCAGATATTCGGGCGTCTGGCGAGGCTTGCCGATAAGGAGAGGCCCGCGCCGCATGTCTATTTCGCCGATGCGGCCTTCCGCGGCGGCGACGGGAAGCTCTCGTTCAGGACCCTGGAAGAGCTCGGCGCCTACATGGAACGCCTCATGCACGATAGCGACCAGCCGGAGGTCGCCAAAGCCCTCTACGGGCCGTTCTACGAGTCGTTCAGGAAAGGAATCGGAAATGTCGGACTCTAAGCTGCACCTCATGTCATTCGCACCCGTCCCCGACACCAAGACGACCGTGCACGTCGTCGGCTTGCCCGACAGCCTGCGCGACGCCCTCTTCACGCTCATGCCCCCGAGGAAAGAGGGCGGCTACCTCAACACCAAAGTCCTCAAGGACGACCTGCGCTGCTGGCTCGACCGGGCCGTCGAGCTGAACCCCGTACGCCCCAACGTGCATACCGACAGCTGGCTTATCGCCCTCGCCCCCATTGATCTCGCGAAGCTATGCAACGTCATCGCGGTCTGGATCTCCTCCCGCAAGGACATCGATACCCAATCCCCCGCCTACCGCAAGGTGATGGGGATGCTGCACCCCGAGACGTTCGAAGAGGCCGTGCGTGGCGAAGAGATCTGCCTGTTCAGCGGCGACGGCCGTCCCGCGGGCGGGCTCACCTTCCCCGCATTCTCCGCGCAAGTCGCCGACGTCATCGCCGGCATCCCCCTCGAACTCGCCAACGGCATGGTCGAGAACTTCAGCAGAGTCTCACGCGGAAACGGAAACGTCTACGAGCTGATTTCCGATATCCACTGGCACAAGGAGGACCCGTGGGCGTTCGCCCTCAGATTCCACGTCGAGACGCTGCCGGTCGGCCGCAAGGCAAGGCTCAACATGGATGTCGCCGTCCGCCGCTTCATCGGCAAGCCATGGCAGGACGACCCGTTCCTCAAACACGATGTCAACGCCTACGTCCGCACGGAAGGCGGCACGCTCCGCGTCGTCCCCTACGGCTACGACAAACAGAAGCGCGACTTGGCCTGGGACCCCGCGGCCCTGGCGAACTACGAGTTCGCCAGCGGGACCGGATTGCCCGCAGTCCGCGAGTATCTTGAGGACATGGGCAGGTACGCCCGCGACGGCTCGCAGCCGCAGATCCTATCCCCCTACGCGATGACCGCCTCCTGGGCATCGAAGCCCTCGGTCGCAAGCGGGGCATCCGTCATCGACAAGGCCATGTTCTTCGAGGCCGTCGCGGCTCGGCTCAAAGATATCGCGGAGCCCGTCGGTGCGCTCGACTCGCTTCAACTGACCCATCTCAAGGCGTCCATAGAGGAACCCAGGCAGGCGGATTGGGACAAGGACCCCGTCAGCGCACGGGCGAGACAGGAGGCCTGGGGCCGGGCCAACCGCGCCAGACTCGCCCGCTGCACCGGCAGGGACAGGGCCGTATTCCAGCTGATCGGCAACCAGGACGATGCCCGGCTCCTCGATATGGCAAGGGCCGAGATCTCCCGCTTTCTCGGCGGGGAGGGGGCCGTCGACGGCTTCGAGGTCGAGATCGATAACATCCCGGCAAACGACCTCCTGAACCGCATGGAGAATACCGGCGACAGCCAGGCGAAGATCCGCTGGCGCAAAGTCGCCGCCGCGCTTCCCGAGGCGACCGACCCGACCGCGTGCATAGTGGTCCTGCCGGGCGCCGAGAGCTACAAGCCCAAGGGCAAAGACGACGGCGGAGACCCCAAGCGCGCCCTGCGCATCGCGTTCGCGAAAACCGGGCGCCTGACCCAATTCATCGAACCCGAGGACTCGAAGGACAGTCCCGAGATCCGCGCGTGCGTCGCCGTCCGCGACCTCATGCGCCAGCTCGGTTTCGTACCCGAACCGGCACGCAATTCGCGCGGCATCGATACCTCGATCCCGGCGATAGGGTTGAAGGTCTACAACTCCGGCAACGGCAAGGCGCGGGCGAGCTTCCCCTATTGCGTCCGACAGGACATGAGAAGCGGTGCCGTCACCGTGTACTGCCCCCTCCTACCTGACGGAAGCCTACCGTACTGGCGCGCCCTCATCGAGTTCGCCCGGCTGAGCGGTTCCGAGGGCTTTCCGGACTCCTGCAAGCGGGCAAACGGAATGGCCCTGAAGAGGATGCTCCACGGCATAGTCCGCGCCACCGGCGACAGGCCGGAACTCCTCCTCGTCAACTCCTACGGCCGCATCCGCCAGAGAGACTGGTGGCCCGGCATCAGCGACTCCGGCCTCGAGTCGGGACCCTTGAGCTACGGACCGACCGGTTATGAGGAGCCGCTTGGCCTCGCGGGCAGCAAGCTGCGCATCCTGCGTATACGCTCCGGTCTCAACGGCGAGGTCCCCGACTGGTTCACGGACGAGGTGGCCGCGGGCGGCGCAGACGACGGCACCGTGCCGAACAGGCGCGACAAGCAGGGACTCTTCAAGATGGACGGCTACTTCCTCGCGTTGGCCCCGCGACCGGGCGACGCCCAGTACAAATGGTCCGCACGCGGATCGAAGTACGATTCGCCCACCGCGGCGTTCTGCGAGAAGACGATCAACGAGTACTGCCTTCTGTCGCCCGGTGGCGAGGCCGAGGCGCTTGCCAGCGTCAAATACGCCGAGGCCCTGCGCGGCTGCATGGTGCAGCTCTACAAGAACGATATGAGGGTGAACCTTCCCGCCCCGCTCCATCTCGCCGGGCAGGTCGAGGAGTATATCTGGGACTGGGAGCTCACCGGCAGACGGTAGCGATCCGCCCGCGAAAATGAAATGGGGGGGCCGGGAGATTCGGCCTTCCCATTTCCGTTGTCGCTACCGCTTATTCGCCTTGCGTGTATTTCGGGTGCGACCGGCGGACTCTTTCGCCGAGCCCTTCCGCTTCCCAGGACGAGAGTCGGACGGGCTCGGCTGACGACGAGCGGAGCCCAAGTCGAAGCCGGAGTTTTTCGCAATCCTCGCCTCAATCTCGGAGCGTCGGATGCCCAGTTCCGATGCGCTGACGCGATAACCGCCCTCCTTGCAGACGACATAGAGCTCATGCGGAGCGCGTCCCCAATCAAGTACGTACCCGGCTAGGAGCATCTTGGCCTCAAGATGGTCCTTGGACATGGCACCCGAAACTGCAAATTTGAGGGCGAAGGTGGCACGGGCAACTATATCCGCCCCAATCTTCTCTTCGAGGGTTCGAGCCGGTCTTTCGGTCCCCGGTTCCGGGGTACCTCCCTTGCTGTTCTCCAGGGCGCCTTCCAGGGCGGGAGGCGTGGGGGCGTCGGGGTCCCTGCCGTCCATGAGGTCTCGGATGTAGGCGCGGACCCGCGACTCGTAGCGGCGCGGGCACTCGATTTGGACCGGCTCCTCCATCCTGCGCTCGAGGGAGTCGTAGAACTCCACGACCTCGCGGCTGGCGATCAGGCGGTTCGGCTCAATCTTGGGGAACACGGTGAGGCCGGCGGCGGAGCGCACGCGGGACAGGCCGACGTACAGCTGGCCCTCGGCGAAGACCTTCGTGTGGACGCAGCAGGCATCGAACGTCAGGCCCTGCGACTTGTGGATGGTGATGGCGTAGGCGAGCTTGAGCGGGATCTGGGTATAGGCACCCACGACGGCGGTCTTGACCCTGTTGACGGGCCTGCCATCATCGTCCATCTCGACGACGGCCTCGGACTTGTTGATCTCCCATCTGTGCCGCTCGATGCGGACCTTCTCGTCCACCCCGTCGAACTTGACCGTCACGGCGTCCGCGGACGCGTCGGTGACGGTGCCCTGCGTGCCGTTGACGTAACCCTCCTGAGGGCTGTTCACGAGCGACATCACGCGGGCGCCGCGGCACAGGACGATCCTCTCCGGCGCCATCTTGTCGCCGTTTGACACCGTGCCGGTCGCGGCGGCCGCGAACTCGACCTTCGGTGCGTCGAGCGCGTCGACGTTCTCGCGGTTGATCGAATCGGCGATGCGGTTGTTGGCGCACAGCACCAGCGTGTCCTTCGGCAGGTAGGCGCGGGAGCTCTTCGAGTGCGCGTTGAAGTAATCGAGGCACGACGCGTCGCCGACGCGGGCGCGGTTCAGGTTGTCGATGAAATCGGGGTCGGATTGGCGCACGACCGTCTTGAGGACGTGCGGCTCGAAATCGAAGCCGGTCCAGTACCTCGACTTGAAGCACCAGCCCTGGAGGTTTCCGGGATAGAACTTCATCAGCAGCGCGGAGTCGCGTTCGGTCACGACCGGCGGCAGCTGGAAGAAATCGCCGACGAGGACCACCTGCTTCGCGCCGTTGCGCGTCATGGACTGGGAGATCATCCCCATCACGTGGTCGAACAGGTCGATGCGGCACATCGAGATCTCGTCGATGATGATTACCTTCGCGGCGTCGAGCACCTTGCGGGACCCCTTGGGGCCATCGGGGGCGCAGACCCCCGGCGCGATTTTCAGCGTGCGGTGGATCGTCGAGCCGTCCGTGAGGTTCAGCGCGGCGATGCCGGTGGGCGCCAGGGCGAGGAAATCGACGTTGCGCGCCTTCAGGTCTGATATGAAGGCGTTGAGCACGTAGCTCTTACCCGTGCCGGCGTTGCCCGAGAGAAACACGTTCCTCCCGTCCCTCAGCGCGCTCAGCGCCTCGGCCTGTTCCGGTGTAAAGCGGTCACCGTCTGCCATTTCCATATCCCGTCATCCGTTCGACCAGTGACGGGGAATTGATACCCGCGCAAGCGAAAAAATATACGCTGAACGGGGGTTTTGCAGAAACTATAGGAAGTTTTTGAAGGCGGGGCGGATATGCTTCCGCGCATTTCCCCGCGCGCCCGTATACCCCGATGCGCAGACGGGTACGATAGCCTCAGAATGATGTGGGTCCCGCGCAGCCGAACGGCTTGTCTTTCCCATGCGGGCATCGCGGATTTCTTTCATGGGTGGGACTTCGGTCCGAGAACAGGCCGCGATCTCGTAAGGGGTCGCGGCCTGTTCATCTGTGCGTCTATGTCTTTATGCGTGCGCGCATATGTGCAATGGTGCTGGTGTGTGTATATGCGTGTGCGCGTATGTGCCTCGGCGTATGTATGCCGATGTGCGGATATGCATCCGGACAGATGTGCCGGTGATCTATACGGGAAAACCGGCGCCGGTCTCGCATGAGCTCTTCCGCCTCAGCATCGCCCATATCAGCTCGATTGCCGGGGCGACGCGCACCTGCCGGAATTCGGAAGTGTCGTAACGCTTCCGCAGGGCGCCGCGGGCGTCGGGCGAGTACACGGCCGCCCCCTTGGGCAGCATACCTTTGGAAGCCAGCGAGTCGGCGAGCTCGAGCGGGCACACCAGCCAGTTCTCATCGCCCTCGAACGTCCTGCCGTGGCCGCTCGTGAAATCGTCCATACACGACTTGACCTCGACGAACGTGAAGGTGCCGGACTCGAGCTCGGCGGCGGTCGCATGGTTCGACGATCGGTCGCGCGGACGATGCGGCCTGTAGGCCACGAAATCGACCCGGCGGGCGTCATCGACCCAGACCTCGCTCGCGACCAGGGCGTTCTCGCGGCACAGCCTCGCCCATACCTTCTCGGAAAGCTCGGCGGTCACCTCGCCGCGGTTTCGTTTCCCCTCCATGGGGCACACTCCCCTTCGATGTAAAAAGCCGCCCGACGGTCTGCGCGACGTGCGGGCGGCCCGCCCCGGTACTACTCCTCGGAACCCTCCGGCTTGCGGGGCCGGAAGGGCACCGGCTTGATGGTCGACAGGCCCATATGCCTGCGAGCCTAGAAGAATATAAGCCAGATCGTGCCCAAGAGCAGGGAGACATATCCCACAGCGGTCACGAGGAAGTATATGAAGGCGAGGGCCGCGGCAGTATCGACCCGGATGCCACAGGAGGCCAAGTTCGATGCGAACCCATGCAGGGGATACATGGCACAGATGAGGCATATCGATTCGAGACCTGCCGCCAACAGGGGATTCACCCCCGCCAGCTCCCTCGGATAGAACAAGCCCATCAGGACGGAATCCGCCACCAGCGCCGCCCAAATCAGGAACACGCCGACCTTAAATGCCTTGGTGTCCTCGACCAATGCCAGGGGCATCATGCAGCCGAAGAAATCGAGCAGCAAGGCCGCGGCGATCAGCTGGACGACCATCACTCCACCATGTTCTCGGCGGAGTCGGCATCGATATCGGGGTTCGAGATCAGACCGTTCAGCAGGGACGGCAGGTCGATTCCCGTGCTGTCCTTCAGGCCGGATGCGACCTGGTCGACAATCGATGTGGTCTCCTTTACGAGTTTTTGCGCGTTGCCCGATCCGTACATCTTGATGGAATCGACGGCAGTGAGGGGCTTCGCAACCTGCTCGGCTACCTTGGGCATGATGTCGATGTAGCGGTTGGCGAGCAGGTAGGGGTTATCCATGCCGTTGTACGCCTCGGCCTGGGCCTTGATTCCCGCCGCGACGCCCTCGCCGTGGGCCTTCTCGGCCACACCCTCGGACTCGCCCTTCAAGCGCGTGGCCTCGGCCTCGGCCTTCGCGCGGGCCTGGATGCCCTCGGCGTCCTTCTGGGCGGAATACAGCTCGGCGTCGGATTGGTTCTGGCGCTCGATGCGGGCGGCCTCGGCCTGCTTCGTGCGCTTGTAGAGGTCGGCTTCGGCCTCCTGCTCTGCGGCGTAGCGGTCGGCCTCGGCCTGCTTCTTCACGGTCGCGTTCAGCTCGCGCTCCCTCACGTCCGCCTGGCGCTCGGCGAGCTCGACCTTCTTGGTCTCCGCGGCGATCTCGGCCTCCTGCTGGGCGATGTAGAGCTCGCGCTGCTTCTCGGCCGTCACGGTGGCCTTCACCATATCGGCCTCGGCCTTCGCCTTGTCGGCCTGCTTCTTGAGGTCGGCCTGCTTCAAGTCGAGCTGGTTCTGGCGGATGGCGACCTCCTCGGCCGCCTTGATCTGCGCCAGCTCGGCTTCCTTCTTGATCTCGGCCGCCTGATCGGCGCCCATGGAGCGGATGATGCCCTGGGAGTCGGAGAAGTCCTGCACATTGAAGGTGCGCAGCTCGAGGCCGAGGTTGGCGAGGTCGTCCTTGGAGCCGCCGAAGACCTTCGCGTTGAAGCTCTCACGGTCGCGCATGAGCTCCTTGAGGTCCATCTGGCCGATGACCTCGCGCATCTTGCCCAGCATGACCTCGGTGACCTGGCGGGTCATCTCCTCTTTGTCCAAATTCAGGTAGTTCTTGGACGCGGTCTCGATCAGCTCGGGGGTCTGGCCGATCTGGAAGTTCGCCACGGCGCAGGCGTGGATGAGGATTGCGTCCTGCGTCGGGATATCGTTCTCGGTGGTCAGCTGCACCTGCACGGCACCGAGCGAGAGGGTGTCCACGCGCTGGAGGAGCGGGATCACGAAGGTTCCCTTGCCGGAGACGGAGCGCATCTTGCCGGCGCCGGAGACGATCATGAGCTTATCCGGCGGGCATTTGCGCCAGCAGCTCTCGAACACCAGCACGACGGCCATGATGCCGACGGCTGCGGGGAGCAGGTTGAAGATCAAAGATTCGGAAAGCATCATAGGGTTTCCTTCCCTTCAAGGGCGGCTCGGGCAGAGCCGCCCGGTTATAGATAACTCCGTCGGGGGCGGACCGGGCTCACGATCGGCACGACACCGGTTCAGTCCAACCGTCGGGACTCAAAGGTGGCGGCGATCATGTAGCTCCAGCAATTCGTATAAGAGGAGAGGCAAGGCCATCGCGAAGAGAGACGGCAGTAAGATGTAGTAAAACGCTGATCTTATAATGATGTCGTTGGCCGTCATCAGGGCCTCGAATGCTTTCAAGGCCTCGTCTGGTTCCGCATCGGAAACCGATTCGCCCTGACTGCTTTTCATATCGGCTTGTTCGGTCGCATCGCCGACAGGCGCACTTCCGTTCAGGTCGACGTCGACGACGACATGGCCGCCGTCGTCGGAGATCACGGCGGCGGTCGCGTTCTCGGCGTAAGCCGCGGGCGCGATGCAGCCGAACGATGCTGCGGCTATGGCCATGGCGACGAGCGGCCCTGCCGCCCTTGCGGGTATCCTCATTTCCGTTCTCCATTCCTTTTCGGGGCGCGCCCTCCCTCGGCGCTGCCCGTTTCCCCTCAGGTGGTTATTCCCCGTATCCGGCGGCTTAAACGCCGGATACGGAAAACGGCCGGAAACAAGGCGCCCACCGAGGCTGGAGCCCGATGGGCGCGTGTGCGGCTATGTGCATGTGCGTAGATATGCCGACGTGCATGTGTTCCATTGTGCGAGTGTGCGTATGCGCAACTGCGTATGTGTGCGTGTATGCGTATGTGCGATTGCGGAACCTACAGGAGCGTATCGAAACCGGGCCTGCCCAGATCCTGGCGAATGCTGCCGGTCGTGAGCTCGACGTGCGGGCGGCCGTCGGCGCCGAAGACGAGGTTCGTGGCGCCTGCCCCGGGGACCACCGTATCCACCTGCCCCGTCGTGAGATCGTATCGCATGTTGCCGACCTGCTGCTCGATATGCGCCGTGCCGTCGGGTTTCAGAACGTTCCTGATCATGGCGTGCCACCTTTACGCATATATGCGGATGCATGGGTATGTGCGGATGCGCGGTTGAGCGTTTGCGTGTGTATGCCAAAGCGCCTGCGGGCGCATCCGCACCCCCCATGGTATCAGTGTCGGGGCGCGGAGTTCTTCGAGACCTCGCAGGCAGCGTCGGCGACCTTGCCGGGCGACGGCTTCTCGGCTGCCGAGGACGCGGCGGCCTTCCGGGCGACGGCGGCGATGGAAGCCGGGGTCCTCTCCGGCCTCACCCAGCCGTAGGCCTCGGCCATCTCCTCCATGTCGACGATATCCCGATTGAGATATACCGGCGAGATCTCGCCGGTATAGGCCTGCTCCAAGTCCTCGACGATCGCGTTCTCCGCGAGGAAGTTGTCGCTCGCCAGGCGCCAGTCGCCGTCGGTCTGCTGGAAGAGGACCGGGTCGGCCCCCTCATCGGTGTAGTAGACGAGCGTCGACGCTCCTTGCGCCTCGCCGGCCTCGACGGCATACGAGAACGTCTTCGCCTTCAGGTCGGCGATGCGGAAGGCGGCGTCGCCGACGCCCCAGCCCTCGGCGAGATCGGCGTCGACGGCATATGCATCAGCCTGCGACACGCTATCCAAGCCGCCCATGATGCAGTAGCCGTCCACCATGCGGTATACGCCAAGGGTGCGCGTATCGGGACCGTTGCCCTGAGCCCGAACGGAATCCAGGGAGTCCTTCAGGCCGAGCGCAGCCGGATAGGTCGAGCACAGGTAGACCAGGCCGTCCGCCGGGACGTCGCCGTGGACGCCGCGGTCGAAGACGCAATAGCCCTTTCGCCTCGCGCTGTCCAGTGCGGATTCCAGGGCGCCCAGGGCGGGGGCGGCCTCCTCGACCATGAGCACATCGGCAAGCGCCGAGACGAGTTCCCCGCGATAGGTGTTCTGCGGAACCTTGCCTCCGAGCGCCTTGCAATCGCTCAGGAACCGTTCCCTTCCGCGACCGTCGTCAAAGCTATCGAAAAGGTCCACGGGGATCGTCTCGATAGCCTCCTTCCACCCGTTCAACGTGAAGCCAACGGTTCGGCCCAGTTCGTTCAAAAAGCCGACCTCGACGGTCTCGTGAACCAAATGGCCGACCGAAACGATACCGCGGTCGAAGGCCTCGTTCAGCATGATCTCGAGCTCTCGCCTGTCCATCTTGAAACTCCATTCCGTTGCCGGGGCGCTTCAGGCCCGTGTGCGTACTCCCACAAGATGCTAACGCGGCCTAATAACGGGGCTGTTTGCGCGAGCCCGCGCTTTCCGAACGGGAAGCGCCGTCGGGCCGCACCGTCCGCAGGCGCCGCGCAAGCGCCCGGATCTCGAAGCACGCGTCGAAGCGGTGCGGCATCCCCTCGCCCGCCCAGAGCATCCCGGCGCGCCCGGTCGCGATTCGATCGACGCGGGTGAAGTCCAGCCCCAGCATATCGCAGATGCCCATCACCTCGTCATGGACCGGCGAGCAGGCGCACCGCATGGCGCCCTCGCCCGAGACCTCGCCGTCGAGCTCGAGCCCGTACAGCTCGTCGCCGTAGAGCGCGGCGATGTGCTCCTCGGCCTCACCGGCGGACATGTCCTCGATCTTCTCCACGGGAAACCCCAATCCCTCAGGGAGGGCGCGCGGCCGTGCGCCCTCGTATGTGTGTATCTGTGCGGGTATGCGCATGCACAAACGCGCAGATGTGCGGACGCGCATGTGCATACCCATGCGGACATCAGCGAGGAAGCCCGCGGACGAGCGATGCGAAGTCCGCATCGACGCGCGACCGGTCCAGCTCCCAGAGGTCGGCGATGAAGTCGAGCAGGACCCTCACCGTCCCTGTGCGCTCGGGTCGCGGGAGGCGCGGCACCAGCAGGACGACGGAGTAGAGGGCCTGCTCATAGCTGCGCCCCTCCTGGGGGGCACGGCGGCTCATCGCCCGGCTCCCTCGGCATCGCAGGGCGCCATGCGGCGGTCCGGGCCGTCCATCTTGACGCGCTCGGTCATCTCGGCCAGGCGCGAGACGATAGCCAGGGCGTCCTCCTTGCGGCCGTACTCCGACAGCACCGCGGCGAGGCCCGCCTGGGTGTACTGGCTGGTGACGATCGTGGCGCGCTCGGCCTCGTAGCGGCCGTTGACGATCTGGAACAGCTTCGCGAGCACCCACTGGGTCGAGGAGTCCTTGCCCAGGTCGTCGATGATCAGGACCGGGACGTTCACGTACCTGCGGATTACGTCGGCCTCGCTGTCGCCGCCCTTGTCGAAGGTCGAGCGGAGCTCGGTCATGAGGTCCGCCGAGACGACGAATCTGACGCCGTGCTTGGGCCTGCCCTTCGGGACGGGCCGGTACGCCCAGTTGCCGAAGCGGGGATCGAGGCGCGAGCCGGCGTAGTCGTAGGCGATACGGCACGCCATCTCGGTCTTGCCGACCCCGCGCGGACCGTAGATGTACAGCCCGCCGCCGTGCGCGAGGCGCGCGTCGTAGGCATGCTCCGGGGCGGCCACTCCCTCGGCGATGCGGCGGGCGAAGCGCGGCGGGATGCCGGTCTTGCGCACGACCGCCTCATGGAACGCGGGGTCGGTCGCGGCGAGGGCGGCCACGTCCGCGATCTCGAGCGGAGGCAGGGCGCCGCCGACGGGAAGCGGCGCGGCTGTTGCAGCCGGGGCCTCGGGCACGGGCGCCGCTGGCACCGGAGTCCGAACGGGCGCCGCGGCGGGGGCCGGGTGCTCCGGCTCGAGGTAATGCGGCCCCATCTCGTGCCACGCGTCCGCCTCCGCCCTCCAATCGAGCACCGGCGTGCCGTCCGCGCGCCGCCAGGCGCTGGCATCGTGGTATGCGTAGAAGAAGTTGCCGTAGAAGGCGTTGGCGGAGCCGCGGTCGTCGTAGCCCTTCCCGCGGACGTAGGCCTCGACTTCCTCGAGCGCGGGCCTTTTCGGCCTCGCCTGCGCTTGCGTGTCGTTCATCTCGGTTCTCCCTCCGTCTGAGCTAATCGTCGTTGAAGTCGCTGAAGTCGCTGTCGGCGGCCACGCGCTCGGCGACGCTCATGGCCCTCTTCGCGCCAGACGGGCCGGACTTACGGGCGGAGCGCGGCGCTTGCTTGCGGCGCCAGGTGTTCACGACGTTCTTCCATCGGACGATCGGCACGCCGCCCGCGCGGACCCAGCCGGTGGCCTCGTAGTAGTCGAAGAACTCATCGGGGTCGATCACGCGGTAGGCGGGATTGTCCGGGTCGGGGGCGTCGTAGCCCTTCTCGTGCACGTACTTTCGGACCTGCTCGCGGGTCGGCGCCTTCGACGGGGCGGCCTTCTCCTCGGCCGCGGCCACGGCGCCGGAATCGACGAGATCGGCCCTCAGGTCGTAGAACCTCAGGCCGTTTCCGGCGGCGAGGAACTTGGACAGCGACATGATGTAGCGGCCGTCGGTGTGCGATGCCACGTACTCGCGGCGGTATGTGTCGTAGGCGCGACCGATGCGCGGGAGCGTCCAGCCGTCCGCCAGCGCGCGGGCATAAGCCTCGGCGACGTCGGCGAAGACCTCCGCCTTGCCGATGGACATGCGCATGAGGGCAAGCACCTCGGCGTTGGGGACCGGGACCTCCGTCTCGAGCCCAAGGCCGGCCTCCGATGCGACCTTCACGACCGTGACCGAGTCGCCCGCGGCCTTCGACACCGCCGAGTTTTCGACAGACGGCAGCGCGCCCGCGCGCCCTCTCCCACTAACATCAATAACAACATCCTTGTTAGTGTCGCAAAAATTGGTACACGGTGAAATCGTTTCCCCAGTTGGGCCCGTGTACCAATTTTTGGTACACGGTGAATCTAGTTGCAAACTAACGTTAGTTTGGTCGCCCGTGTACCAATTTTTGGTACACGGTGAATCCTGCGGGTTGTTGATAACTTCGTTTTCGACCCCCTCCCCCGGCAAGTTTTCAACAGCGCCCGCCCCAGTCGATTTCGAGTTATCGACAGGCACGAAACGGCGCTCCTCGGGGATCTCGGCATTGACCACGTAGCGGTTCGAGAGATAGCGCCCTTGGCCCTGCGCGCGACCCTGGTGCACGCTGATGTAGCCGCACTCGACCAGGGTTCGGCGGTGGCGGTAGTAGGTGTTGCGCGACATCGCGAGGTGGGTGCAGATCGTGTCCACGGACGGGAACAGCGAATGGGTGCCCGCGCCGGCATGGGCGCAGAAGTAGGCGTAGACGCCCTTGGCCGACGACGACAGGCGGGTGTCCTCGGTCGCCTTGGCCGAGACGATGCCGAAGCCGCGCTCCATGAGGTCGCCGCCGAAGACGACGACCGCGCCGTCGCGGTCCAGGATCTCGAACGTCTCGTCGAGCTCGTCGCGGGTGCGGCCGGCGGGCTGTGCCGCCATGCCGCGCTCCTTTGCGCTACCCACGGCGCTGCACCCCCTCCCGCACGACCTCGGCGGGGATCGGGACCATGCAGAGCTCCCCGTCCCGGTCCTCGCCGTAGGGCGTCACGATGTCGACGATGTAGCCGCCGCGCTCGAGCGCGGCCAGCGCCTCGTCGTAGTCGCGGCGCGGCAGGCCGGCCTCGGCCGCCGCGATGTCGCGCGCCGGGCACTCGATCGCCACCGACATGGGATCGCGCGCCACGATGCAGCAGAAGACCGACTTCTGCTCGAGCGTGAGGTCGCCGTCGTCGAAGATCGGGCGGATACGCCGCGCCCAGAACCTATCGCCGACCGTCATCCTCGCCGTGCCGGCCTGCCTCCCGGCTGACTCTTTCCTTCCCATATGCCATCCCTCCATGGTCATCCATCGCGGGCCCGCGCCCGCATCCTGTGTCTGTATCTACCCAAATGTGCAGATGCGTAATCGCACAAATGCGCAAAAACGAAAATGTGCGGTTGCGTATATGCGCATATGCGTACATGCGTATGTATGCTGATGTGTGGGATGAAAAAGGCACAGGCCGTTTGGACCCGTGCCTGAATCAGCGCGCGTCGACCTTGAGGAAAGTCGATACCTTGATCTCGCTCTGCCCGCCGGCCTCGGCCCTCCTCGGACGGCCGTCGAGAAACGATGCCGCCCTCGCCTCGGCCAGCTCCCCCTCGAGCACCACGGCGACGCCGGGGGCGAGGTAGGCCGCCACGGCCATCGCCACCGGGCCGAACGCGACGCAGTGGAACCTATGCTCCACGCGGCGCGAGCCCGCCGCCTTCTCCTGGGACAGGCAGAAGCGCGCGTGCGCGGGCCCCCTGTCCGGCTCCGTGAACTCCACGGGCCCGAACACGAGCCCCGACACCACGATCCTGTTGACCGTTTCCAAACCCCGGCTCCTTCCTTCCCAAGCCATCCGTCTCGGAGGTTAAGCCGCCGGCTGCGGCGGCCTGGGGCTCTTTATGCCCACTGAGGGGGAGTTTCAACGCACGGGTTGCGCGATTTACGGCAAACGAAGGCGCTTTTCTCCATAAACGGTCCATATGGAGAGAAAAACACAACTCGATCGGGGGCATTTCCGCGGTTCGCCCATGGGATTGGTAGGCATCGATTCGAAATTGGAGCCATGGGTACGGGAGGTTTCCACGCCCTAAAAATGAAAAAGCCCCCTGAACAGGGGGTTTGAAAATAGGAGGGGGCGATAATTGCAGCCATCGAACAGCACCGCACTCCTGCGTTGCTTTGCCATTGCGAACAGACGCCCCGCTATTCGCCTTCGGCGGCGCGAACAGTGGTCTGGCGCATCCACTCATACATGACCGCCGTGCACGCCTGGGCAACGTTGAGGGAACCAACATGGCCCGCCTGCGGCAGCTTCACCAGGAAGTCGCACTTCTCGAGCGTGAGACGAGCAAGGCCTTCGGCCTCATTACCCATTACAAGCGCGATTTTGCCATAGAGCGGGGCTTCCCATACCGTATGCTGAGCTTTCTCGCTCGCGCCAGCAACCCAGAAGCCAGCTTTCTTCAGGCGGTCAATCGCCGAAGCAAGGTTGGTCGCCTGGGCACAGCGCACATGGTTAATGGCGCCCGCCGAGCTTTTATAGGTAGCCGCGGTCACGCTTGCCGAGCGCTTGCCCGGAATAATGAGGCCGCTCGCGCCAATCACGTCAACCGAACGCGCGATGGCGCCAAGGTTGCCCGCATCGGTAATGTGATCGAGCAGCACCACGAGCGCAGCGCCATTGTTCTTTTCGGCATCGCGCTCGGCAATTTTCAGAATGTCGGTGACGCTGGAGTACTGGTACGGCTTCGCATGCGCCATAACGCCCTGATGGCTGCCGCGCTCGCTGCGCTCGTCGAGCACCTTGCGAGGCACGGTTTTCACGGGCACGTCGTACTGCTTTGCCTTGCGCAAAATGTCTTTGATTTGGCTATCTTGCTGAACGTTGTCGGCCATAAGCACAGAAATGAGCGGCATCTGCGCGCGCAGTGCCTCAATGACCGGGCGTTTTCCTTCAATATAGTCTGCCACGTGGGCCCCTTTTCATGTGCATTAAGCACTCAGTCGTTTTCGCTCCGGCGGTGCGGTCCTGTCCATGACCACGCCGGGCTACCGTTCGCTTCGCTCACTATGCGCCCGCCTGGCCGCATTTCATATTGAGAAGAAGCCCATATGAACGCAGACGGTCACAAACAGGGCCGCACCGCCGGAGCGAAAACGACGAAGCGACCCAACCCTTGGTTATTTCGCCTTGACGCGAGCGCCGGCGGCGGTGTCTTCCACCACCAGGCCAAGCTCGCCCAAAGCATCACGAATGGCATCGGCCACGGCCCAGTCTTTCGCGGCGCGCGCTTCAGCACGAGCGGCAATAAGGGCTTCAGCAGCCTCGGCCGTGTCGTCGCCGGCGTAACCAGCGCGCTCAGCAGCAAGTGCGATGATTTCGACAGGCAGCTCCGCCTCCTGCTCGGGGAGTTCGATACCCAAAACGTCCATAGAACGCTCGATGAACTCGGCAGCCGCAACTACCACCTCGGCATTAACCGCACCGTCGGCGGCATCGAGGTACGAGTTCGCTTCGGTGATGAAGCCGAAGAATGCGCCCAGGGCGCCTGCGGTGTTGAAGTCGTCATCCATGCAGGCCTTGAACTCGACATCGGCAGCCGCAACAGCGTCGGCGAGCTTTTGGGCCAATACGGCATCGGGCTCGCCCGTCGCATGGGCCGCAGCCCAACGCAGGTTCTGAGCCGTGCCCGCAATACGGGCCAGCGAGCTTTCCGCGCCTTCCAGGCGCTCGAAGCTGAAATCGAGCGGGCTGCGATAGTGCGTTTGCAGCATGAGCAGGCGAAGCGCTGCCGCCGAATGTTTCTCGAGCACTTCTTCGAGCGTGAAGAAATTGCCGAGCGACTTCGACATCTTCTCGCCGTTCACCAACAGCATGCCCGTGTGCATCCACGTGTTCGAAAAGCCCTGGTGCCATGCGCACGTTGCCTGCGCGCATTCGTTTTCGTGGTGAGGGAACGCAAGGTCGCTGCCGCCGCCATGAATGTCGATGGGCACACCCAGGTAGCGATGCACCATGGCAGCGCATTCGGTATGCCAGCCAGGGCGGCCTTCGCCCCAGGGGCTTTTCCAGCTGGGTTCACCCGGTTTGGCGGCCTTCCACAAGGCGAAGTCGAGCGGGTCGCGCTTGATTTCGTTTTCCTCAATGCGCGCGCCTACCATAAGGTCGTCGATATTGCGGCCAGATACTTCACCATATGTCTCGTCGCTGCGCACCGAGAAATACACGTCTCCGTTCTCGACCGCATAGGCATGGCCCTGCTCAATGAGCGTTTTGATCATGGCGATCATGGGACCGATTTCCTTGGTAGCGCGCGGGCGCACATCGGGGTCGATCACGTTCGCGCGACGCATAACGTCGATGAACTTGTTCGAGAATTCCGTGGCCACCTCGGCGGCTGTGCGACCCTGCTCATTGGCTCGATTGATAATCTTGTCATCAACGTCGGTCAGATTCTGAGCAAACGTCACTTCGTAACCGCTCGCGATGAGCCAGCGGCGAATAACGTCGAAACTGATAAACGTGCGGGCATTGCCAATGTGGATATTGTCATACACCGTGGGGCCGCACACATACATGCGCACCTTGCCCGGCTCGATAGGCTCGAACTCTGCCTTTTTATGGGTTTGGGAGCTGTAGATTTGCACGATTCCTCCTGGTTATTCTGAGTCCGACGCAACGTCGGGAGTGGTTTTCGCGGGGCCTCCGATAGTTTTGCCTTGCGCCTGAGCCGCAAGCAGCGTTTCTAGGCGAGCAACACGCGCCTGGAGTTCGACGACGTCGGCAGTCGTGGGGTCGGGCAGGCATTCGCGACGAGCGGCGGCGTCTTTCTCTTCCTGCTGCACGAGTTTGCCGTTGCGCACCACAACGCGCGCGGGAACGCCGACCACGGTGCAATTCTTAGGCACGTCCTCGACGACAACCGCGCCGCCACCGACCTTCGAATTGTCGTGAATGGTGATACTGCCAAGAACCGCCGCGTTCACGCCCACCATAACGTTATTGCCGAGCGTGGGGTGGCGCTTGCCGCTTTCTTTGCCCGTGCCGCCGAGCGTGACACCCTGATACAGCGTGACGTCATCGCCGATTTCGCACGTTTCGCCGATAATCACGCCCATGGCGTGGTCGATGAAGAAACGACGGCCGATTTTCGCGGCGGGGTGAATTTCCACGCCCGTCATAAAACGGGTGAACTGGCTCGAAATGCGCGCCAAACTTTTCAGGCCATGGTTCCACAGCCAATGCTCAACAACATGGCTCCAACGAGCATGCAGGCCCGGATACGTGAGCCAAATGATGAATTTACTTTGCGCGGCAGGGTCGAGACGCTTAACGTTGTTCACGTCTTCGGCGATGGTTTTAAAGATATTCACGATAGGTTCCTTCGATGTTGGGAGCAAATACGGTTACGGAAGCGCCCCTAGCAACATCGTTTCAAAAGCAAGGCCACGGCCTGAGCCGAAATGCCCTCCTCGCGACCCTCGAAGCCCAAATGTTCAGTGGTGGTGGCCTTTACGCCCACCTGGTCGATATCGATACCCATAGCATGAGCCAAGTTCTCGCGCATTTGATCGCGGAAAGGCGAGAGCTTGGGGGCCTGCGCCGAAATTACGCTATCGACATCGACGATATCGAAACCGAGTTCGCGCACGTGGTTCGCAACGCACGACAACAGCACCATGGAATCGGCGCCCGCATACGCCGGGTCGGTATCGGGGAACAGTTTGCCGATATCGCCCGCACGCGCAGCGCCGAGCAGCGCGTCGGAGATGGCATGCGCAAGCACGTCGGCATCGGAATGCCCCAAAAGCCCCTGATGATGCGGGATGTCAACACCACCCAGAATAAGCTTGCGGCCTTGCGCGAATGCGTGCACATCGAAACCGAGGCCCACGCGCATATTCATAGCGTTCGTCACGAGTAATCCCTTCGTCTTAGACGAAATCGTAATGTTCCGAACGATTATAGCCCACTTCAACGCAACGAAGTTTGCGGCAGGCACAAGAAGGAAAACCCCTTCCGATGAGCACAAGATGAGGCAGCTTACTAGAATGAAAGCGTCTTGGGCTTCTCTACTCGCGCCCCATGTGGCGCTTGGGGCGAGAAGCCTATCCTTCCAGGGCCGTGCGCCCTATAAAAAAATGGGGCGGGGAACTTGCCCCTACCCCATTTCAGCTGATTCACTAGTCGGGCTGAACTCCCAGGCTCATGTTCAACATGGCGTAGTCTTCTGGAACGGTAAGCTTGATGTTGCTGCGCTTGCCTTCCACCACGAGCACCTTGCCGCCCAATCGTTCGATGAGCGACGAGTCATCGGTGCCTACGAAGCCTTCCGAGAGCGCCGACGCGTGCGCACGACGATACACGCCCGCACGGAACACCTGCGGCGTTTGCGCGTTCCAGAACACGCGGCGATCGGGGGTTCCCACAATGCAACCATTTTCAACCACTTTGAGCGTGTCAATCGAAGGCGTGGCAACAATCGCGCCATCGGCGTCGAGCGTGCCTTTGAGCGTGTTGATGGTATGCGCGATAAGCTCTGGGGCAATGAGCGGGCGGGCGCCATCGTGCAGCACCACGTACTCATATTCCTCCGACGCGTATTCCAGACCCGAGAACGCGCTTTCCTGACGCGTGGCGCCCGCCGGGGCCATCGTGATAGGCGTCACAAACGGGTACGGGTCAATGGCGCAACTGCGATATTCGGCAATGCGTTCTTCAGGGCACACCACCACGATTTCGCCCACATCTTCAACCGCATCGAACGCCGCAATCGACCAGGTGAGCATGGGACGTCCAGAAATCTCGACGAGCTGCTTGCCACCCTCGTGGCCGAAACGCTCGCCCGAGCCGCCCGCCAAAATAATGGCAGCCGTCTTCGGGCTCTTCGACACCTTGCCCGAAAAATGCACCGTTCTCGCGCCCGTTTCGCTCAAATCGAGGCGCGCCGCCGCATCTTCGGCGACTTCAACAAGCGCCGTAGGCACAAACACCGGGTCGATAACTCCAAACTCGGCTGCACCTCCCACGGTTCTCACATTCTCCGGTGCGCTCATGGGCTCCCCTTTCATGGCCTCAACAACAAGGGGGCGCCCACAGACGCCCCCTCGCATGGCGCCGCCGCGAAGGCAGCGCCTTATGGTTCGTTAATCAGCCGCGCCGTCGCTCGACACGCCGCCACCGTGGCTTGGCGCCCCGGCATGCGACAAATCGAACTGCGGCAGCAACGATTCTGCTTCGTGTGCAATGCTATCACGTTTTCGCGGCGCGGGAATCGCTCCTGTGCCAGGCGTGAAAGTTAGCTCGCCATCTTTCACATCGACATCAATAACCGAGCCTGCATGCCACGTGCCGGCAAGCAGCTGCTCGGAGATGGGATCTTCGAGCAAACGCTGAATCGCCCGGCGCAGCGGACGAGCGCCCATCGTGGTATCGGTGCCTTCCTTAGCCACAAGCGCACGGGCCTCTGGCGTAAGATTGATGGTCATATCCATGGCGATGAGGCGATCGCGCAGGTCGGCAACCATGAGGTCGACGATTTGGGCAATCTGCTCTTCGGTAAGGCTCTTGAACACGATAATCTCGTCGAGGCGGTTCAAGAACTCGGGTCTGAAGAGCTTCTTCATCTCGCTCATCACGCGGCTCTTGATTTCCTTATCGGAAAGGCCCTTCTGCGAATCGGGCGTGAAGCCAAGCGGCGCGGTTTCAGCGATTTGGCGAGCGCCCACGTTCGAGGTCATGATGATAACCGTGTTGCGGAAGTCGACCGAGCGGCCCTGCGAATCGGTAAGGCGGCCTTCCTCGAGAATCTGCAGCAAGATGTTGAACACATCGGGATGCGCCTTCTCGATTTCGTCGAACAGCACGACCGAATAAGGACGCTGGCGAACGGCCTTGGTAAGCTGGCCGCCTTCGTCGAAGCCCACATAGCCCGGAGGCGAACCGACCAGGCGGCTCACGCTGTGCTTCTCCATGTATTCCGACATGTCATACGTGATAAGTGCGTCTTCGGTACCGAACAAAAACTCAGCGAGCGCCTTGGAAAGCTCGGTTTTGCCCACGCCCGAAGGACCAAGGAAAATGAACGAACCGCTGGGGCGCTTCGGATCTTTCAAGCCAGAACGGCTGCGGCGAATGGCCTTCGACAGCGCCGTTACAGCCTCTTCCTGGCCGATGATGCGCTCGTGCAGCACGCCTTCCATGCGCAAAAGCTTGTCGGCTTCGGCTTCAGTGAGGTTGCTTACGGGCACGCCGGTCGACATGCTCACCACGTCGGCGATTTCGACCTCGGTGATGTTGGCGAGTTCTTTGTCGCTTTCCTCGGAAAAACGCTTTTCAGCTTCGGCGCGCTGCTCCTCAAGCTGCTTTTCCTTGTCGCGAAGCTGCGCGGCGCGCTCGAATTCTTGCGCCGACGCCGCCTCTTCCTTGTCAAGGCGAACGCGACGAAGCTCGTCATCGAACTTGCGAATCTCATCGGGCAGCGTGCGATTGCGAATGCGCATGCGCGCACCAGCCTCATCGAGCACGTCGATCGCCTTGTCGGGCAGGAAGCGATCTTGAATATAACGCGAAGACATAGAGACGGCGGCCTGCAGCGCCTCGTCGGAATAGCGCACATGATGATGCGCCTCGTAGCGGTCGCGAAGGCCGTCGAGAATGCGCAAAGCCTGTTCCTCGCTCGGCTCTTTCACGTTCACCGTTTGGAAGCGACGGGCGAGCGCGGAATCTTTCTCAAGATGCTTGCGGTATTCCTCGGTAGTGGTGGCGCCAATCACCTGCAGCTCACCGCGAGACAGCGGTGGTTTCAAAATGGCGGCAGCGTCGATGGAGCCTTCGGCAGAACCCGCGCCAATGATGGTATGCATTTCGTCGATGAACAAAATGATATTGCCGTCTTTGACGACTTCCTTGATGACCTTCTTCAGACGCTCTTCGAACTCGCCGCGGTATTTGCTGCCTGCGACCAGCGCGGACACATCGAGGGTGATCACACGCTTGCCCGAAATGATATCGGGCACCTGATCGGCCACAATGAGCTGCGCCAGGCCTTCGACAACGGCGGTTTTGCCCACGCCAGGCTCGCCGATAAGCAACGGATTGTTCTTCTGGCGGCGCGAGAGCACTTGCATCACGCGTTCGATTTCGGCCGCACGACCGATAACGGGGTCGAGCTTGCCCGCTTTGGCCTTCGCAGTAAGGTCGGTGCCGAATTGCTCGAGCATGCTCTTCTCGCCATGGGGCTCGCCGCCGAAAAACGGCATGCCCGCAGCCACGGGCGTCGGCTGATCGACCAAGTCGTTGAGTGCGGAACGAACAGCGTCGATTTCGACGCCGAGCTTCGCCATCACATCGATAGCACCGCCCTCGCCTTCGCGCACAATGCCGAGCAGCAAATGCTCAGTGGAAATATAGCTTTGGCCCATTTGCATAGCTTCACGCAGCGCATTTTCCAGCACGCGCTTGGTGCGCGGCGTGAACGAGATGTTCGTGCCCGCTTCGGCTTCTTGCTCGCCTTCGGCCATGCCGACGACGACCTCAAGAGCCTTCTCGTACGTTATGCCCACGCGTTCGAGAGCCTGCGCAGCAATGCCGTCAGGCTCTTTCGCCAGGCCAAGCAGCAAATGCTCAGTGCCCACATGCGGGCGTTTGAGCGCAGCGGCTTCTTCCCTGGCAAGCACAAGGACATGTCGCGCCTTGTCGGTAAATTTATCGAATGCCATATACGGTCCATTTCTGTAGAGGTTGCTGAATGTATGCTAGCACTCATTCGCAATGAGTGCCAAAGCTTCACATGCGCGATACCTTCTTGTTAATAACCAATTGAATTCCTGGATTGGCGATTCCACCCCGAACCTTATGAGCACAAATGCAAAAAGGCCGCCCTCGCGGACGGCCTTTGATTGTTAGTAGAGCTTTGCGCCAGCGGGAATCGCGCTATCAAGCTGCAGCAGATTCAAGCGCTCCTCGCCATTCTCTTCATGGATGGCAGAAAGCAGCATGCCGCACGAATCGATACCCATCATCTTGCGCGGAGGCAGGTTCGTGATAGCCACGAGCGTCTTGCCCACCAGGTCTTCGGGTTCATAGTCGGCATGAATGCCCGAAAGAATAGTGCGTTCGACATCGGTGCCGTCATCGAGCTTGAACGCCAGAAGCTTCTTCGACTTCTTCACGGCCTCGCACGCCTTCACCTTCACCACGCGGAAATCGTTCTTGCTGAAGGTTTCGAAATCGACGAATTCCTCAAACAAGGGCTCGACGGTAACCTTCGAGTAGTCGATGGTCGGAATCATCGAGCTGACAAACGGGCTTGCCATAGCGGCATCCTGCGCCTCTTTGGCGGCCTTTGCGCCGCTCTTCGCACCAGCCTCGGGCTTCATGTGCGGGAACAGCAGCACGTCGCGAATGCTCGCGGAGTTGGTGAGCAGCATGACCACGCGGTCGATGCCGATGCCAATGCCACCCGCGGGAGGCATACCATATTCCAGGGCGCGCACGTAGTCTTCGTCATATTCCATGGCCTCATCGTCGCCGCCGGCCTTTTCGACCATTTGGGCGGCAAAGCGCTCGGCCTGGTCAACCGGGTCGTTAAGCTCGGAGAACGCGTTGGCGTATTCGTGGCCGGCGATAACGAGCTCAAAGCGATGCGTAAGACGGGGATCGTCTTCGTAGCGCTTGGCAAGAGGCGAAACCTCGATGGGGTAATCGCACACGAACGTGGGGTTCACGATGGTGTCTTCGCCGAGCTCGTCGTAGATTTCAGCAATGAGTTTGCCTGCAGTCCACTCGGGCTTCACTTCCAGACCCTTGCTGCGCGCGGCTTCGGCCAGAACGTCAACCGGCGTGTCGATGGTGACCTCGAAGCCCAAAACCTCAGAAACGATATCGGTCATAGGACGGCTCGCCCACTCGCCCGACAAATCGATCTGCTGGCCCTGGTATTCAATGACCTCGGGGTTGCCCACCGCGGCATTGGCCGCCTTGATAACGCCCTGAGCGAGCGCCTTCATGCCATCGAGGTCGCTGTAGGCGCGGTAAGCCTCCATGGTAGTGAACTCGGGGTTGTGCGTAAGGTCCATGCCTTCGTTGCGGAAAATGCGGCCAATCTCGAACACGCTCTCGAAGCCGCCAACCAGGCAGCGCTTCAAATGCAGCTCAGTAGCAATGCGCAGGTAGCATTCCTGGTCAAGCGCGTTGAAGTGCGTGATGAACGGCTTGGCCGTAGCGCCGCCCTGAATGGTTTGCAGAATCGGCGTTTCAACTTCCATGTAGCCGTCAGATTCCATGTAACGACGGAACGTGGAAAGGATGGTGGAACGCTTGCGGAAGGTGTCGCGCACGTCTTCGTTCACAATGAGGTCAACGTAGCGCTGGCGATAGCGGGTCTCTTTGTCAGAGAGACCGTGGAATTTCTCGGGAAGCGGACGCACAGCTTTGGAAAGCAGCGTAAGGGCACGCGGAGCGATGGAGAGCTCGCCGCGCTTCGTGCGCACGACAACGCCCTCGACGTTCACGATATCGCCCAGGTCGAGGTTGCGCAGAAGCTCCCAATCGGCCTCGGACATGTCGTTGATGCGGCAGAAAAGCTGAATGTCGGCCGTGGTGTCGCGCACCACGAGGAACATGATTTTGCCCTGGCCGCGCTTGGCCACAATACGGCCGCCGATTTTCACGACGTCCTCGGTGTCTTCGCCGGTCGCGAGGTCGGCGTACTTCGCGACGATGTCACGCACGTAGTCGGTCACTTCGGAGTGCTCGGGATACGGGTTCACGCCACGAGCGATGTAGTCTTCACGCTTGGAAAGACGCAGCGCACGCTCGTCGTTGAGCAGCTCGGGGGCAATGGTGTTTTCGGTATCGGTCATTTGAAAACCTCTTCGTTTCCAGATGTGGTGATGAACAAAAGCATTCTATCGCAGGTCAAGCGACAAGTGCGAAAGGTCGCAGATTATACGTCGCTTTCGCACCAAATATAAAAGGGGGCAGAGGACAATCCCCTGCCCCTTTCGATGGCGAGGCGCTCAAGCCGCATTCGCGTTCAAGACGCCGCGGGTTGCGAAAAGCCGCATTCGCACTCACGACAGCGAGAGCCAGCCGGGTGCCCCATATTGGCCTGAAGGCGAGGCGCCGCGTACTTCGGTACGCAAGCCAAAGCCTGAATGCCAAGATGGGGTGCCCGGCTGGCTCGCAGCGGAGGCTTCATTCGCCGTTCGGCAGAACGGCGAAATCCCTACAAAGCCTGAAAGCGAAAATGCCCGCCGTGTGGCTTAGCAGCGGCAGCAAAGTACGCTGGCCGGAAGGCCAGCGTACTTTTAGTGCTCGATCTTGAGAATCGTCATCTTGATTTCGCGGCCGGTGGGACCGATGGCGGTTACTTCGTCATCTTTCTTGTGACCGAGAAGAGCGGCGCCAACGGGGCTTTCGTTGGAAATCTTGCCCGCAGCGACGTCGGCCTCGGCGCCGCCAACGATGGTGAATACGCGCTCTTTGCCGCCCATGTTCACCGTGACAATAGCGCCAACAGTAACTTTGTTCGACTTCTTCGGCGTATCGACGATCGTGGCCTCAGAGAGAATCTGGTTGATCTCGGCGATGCGAGCCTCGACCATGCCCTGCTCGTTTTTCGCATCGTCATATTCGGAGTTCTCGGAAATGTCGCCGAATTCGCGAGCAACCTTGATGCGCTCGCCAACCTCGGCGCGCTTCTCGGTTTCGAGGTAATGCAGCTCCTGCTCGAGCTTCTCGCGGCCCTCGGGAGTAAGGATGTAATCGCTACCCATTTCGTGACACCTAATTTCAAAATCGCTTCAGCGGCAAAACGCCGCCCTTTTACTAAAACGGGCACGCAATGCGTGCTCGTATAAGAAAACGGCATGTCGGGCTAGCCGACACGCCGCATATTACCTTAAGGGAGAATGTGCTACTCTTCTTCAGCCTTTGCAGCAGGCTCAGCAGCTTCGGTCGCATCTTCCGCTTCGGCCTTTTCGGCAGCCTGTTTCTTTGCAGCAGCAGCCTTCTTTTTACGGGGCTTCTCGGCGGGAGCTTCTTCCTCAGACGCGTCCATTTCCTTCTTGGCGCTTCCCATGCCATCGCGCAGGTTCTTCACCGTGCGGCCAAGCGCAGAGCCAAGCTTCGGAAGGTTCTTGGGGCCAAAGATAAGCAGAGCAACAGCCAGAATGATGAGGAGCTCAGGAACTCCAAGACCAAAGATTTTCATGCAAGCCTCCAAGTTTTGGGGCCCGACCAATATGGCCGGAAAACAAAAAAGCTGGTGCGATTAAATGGTCGGGACGACAGGATTTGAACCTGCGGCCTCTGCGTCCCGAACGCAGCGCTCTACCAAGCTGAGCCACGTCCCGACTTCTCGCAAACAGCGGGCTATATGTTAACACACGCGCCGAACAATGCAAGCACTTTTTTCGACTTCATGCACACTCTTAGCGAAAAAAGGCACCGACCTGGGTCGATGCCTTTCAATTCCCGCTTAGTACCAGCGCAAGGCGCAGTAGAAGGGGTTGTACCACGAAAGCGAGCTGTAGCACACCACTTCGCCCGGCTGCGGGGCATGAATGTATCCGCCGCCGCCCGTAGCAATTGCCACATGGCTGCCGCATGCGTACACGTCGCCCGCCTGAGCCTCGGAAACCGAGCCCGTCCACTGGGCGGAAGCGATCTGATCCCATGTCGTACGGCCAATCCAAATGCCTGCGGCACGCGACCAGCAGCCAGACGTCAGGCCGGAGCAGTCGAGGCCCGAACCCCATGCCGTGCCGCCCCACACGTAGGGCACGCCGAGCTGGCTTTGCGCAGCGGCCACAACCGAGCCGCCGTAATTGTTCGAACCGCCACCCGAAGATGAGCTGCTGCTCGACGACGAGCTGCTTCCCGAAGACGAGCCGCCGCCATTGTCAGATGCGCTACCACTCGTCGCGCTATCACTCGAGCTGCTGTCGCTGAATGCAGAGCTATTGGAGGCGCTACTCGAGGTGTTGCTAGAAGCGGAAGCAGCTTCGGCCTGGGCGGCAGCCGCAGCAGCAGCCTCTTCCGCCGCCTTCTGAGCAGCAGCCTCTTCCTCGGCAAGCAGCTCGGCAACTTGAGAATCGAGCGAATCGACCTCGTTTTGATATTGCTGCACAAGCTCTTCAGCCTGCTTCTGCGCCGCATCGGCCTCTTCGACCTTCTGCTGGGCGATATCCGCCTGGTTGGCATATTCCTGCTTTTGGGCCTCGTTGTCGGCGCGAAGATTCTTAGTCTGCTCGACCATCTCGGAATCTTTTTCATTCAGCGAGGTGAGCGTATCCCAGTTCTTCGCGAAATCGTCGAAAGAGTTCGAGCCTAGAATAACGTCGAGGAACGTGGTCTGGCCATCGCGATACATGTTGCGAGCGCGCTTGGAAAGCTTATCTTGCAGCTTGTCGATTTGCGCGTTGTTATCGTCGATTTTAGTTTGGCACTCGTCCATCTTGGAGACTGCCTCGTCGTGCTCTTGCACGGCTTGGTTGTAATTCGCGGATGCAGCACCGAGCTGCTCGCGCATAGAATTCAGCTTTTGACGAGCTTCGTCGGCCTGAGCCTGCACATCGGCAGACGTAGGATCGGCGAAGGCATTCTTCGGAGAAACCATGGCCGCGGCGCCAAAGGCGGCGGCTCCGCCGAGGAAGGCTCGTCTCGTCAAGCGTGCGTTTAAAGTAGTCATAAACGAACCCCTTCATATGGTATCGGGAAGTCGAAATGGAGACTCCCGACGAACGAGGATAGCAAAGCCGCGGCGTTAATTACACCCCATGTAACCAAAGCGGCACATGGCTTTCACAAACCTAGAATCGAATGTCGCAGATGAAACCAGGTATCTTTTATATACTTTACTTCTTTTAATACTGTTAATGTTAAAGATAATTCGACAGCATGATGAGGGGTTATTCAAAAGCCAGCACATCATATTGTGCTTTGATGATGCGCCTTAGATTCACTTGTACGCTCCTATTACGATGTAATCGCAAAACGTGAAATTTCAGCAACCTGAATAAAAAATAAAAGGCCCATCCGTGCGGACAGGCCTGAAGCATATACATACGTATTTACTCGCTACCAACGAAGCGCGCAGACGAATTGCGGCCAGCTCGACTCGCATACCGTTTGACCTGGCTGCGGAGCATGAATGTAAGAACCGCCACCCGCAGACGTGCAAATGCCCACATGGCCGCTCGTCCATAAAACATCACCGGGCTGTGCCTCGGAAAGCGGCCCACGCCAACGGGCGGAAGAGTACTGAGCGCTATCGGTACGGCCAATCCAGATACCCGTAGCCTGCTGCCAGCACCACGACGTAAGGCCAGAACAGTCGAGGCCGACGTTGGGAGTGCTGCCGCCCCATTCATACGGGACACCAATTTGGCTGCGCGCAAAATCGACGACCGAGCCCGAAGGCGGAATGTAATTATTCGTGCTGTAGCTCGGCGAGGTGCCGCCGCCATTATTCCCGCCGCCGCTGTTGCCGCCATTGTTGTTGCTCGCGCCATTATTGTTCGAAGGTTCAGGTTCGGATTCCTGCTGAATCTGCTCGATAGCCGCCTGGGCTTCGGCAGCAAGCGCAGCCTGGCGTTCCTGATCGTACAGCGCCTGCGCCTCGGAGGAAAGCGCATCGTAAGAGGCCTGGAATTGCTCGGCGAGCGCCGTGCCTTCCTTCACTGCCTTGTCGGCCTCTTCCATTTGATAGGCCGCTTCGCGTTCCTGTTTGCTGTATTCATCGCGCTGCGCTTCGTTATCGGCACGCAGCTCCTTGGTTTCGGCAACCATCTTCGCGTCGTTTTCGTTCATCCTGGTAAGCATGTCCCAGTTCTTCATGAAGTCATCGAACGAATTGGAACCCAGAATGACGTCGAGAAACGTGGTCTGACCGTCGCGATACATATTGTTCGCACGATTGCCGAGCTTGCCCTGAAGATCTTCGATGCGCTCGTTGTTGTCGTCGATTTTTGCCTGGCACTCGTCCATCTTCGCCGTGGCGGCATCGTGAGCGTCGACCGCGGCGGCGTAATCTTTGACCTTCTGGTCCAAATCGGAATTGAGCTTCAGCAATTTCTGAAGCGCAGCATCGGCCTCTGCTTGTTTTTCAGCCGCCGAAGGCTCAGCGAAAGCGAATTTCGGCGCCGCAACGGCAACGCCAAATGCGGCGGCGCCACCCACAAATGCACGGCGCGAAAGATTCATGTGTTTATCCATAAGCCCGGCCCCCATCGCCTGGTTGAAATCATATGAAAGATACTTTACCAGCCCTCATCGCAAAAAACAAAAGCCCGCACACGGCGGGCTTTCAGAAACCTGAAAAGAAAACAGTTTTTGAATTTAAAACGCGTTGCAGAATGCGTCCAAAAGCGTAATCGCATCGTGGTGAGCAGCTCGCTCGATAGCCGCCACGCTTTCGTCAACGCCGGGACCGACGATTTCAAGAACGATACGGCGAGGACGACCAGCTTCGGCAGCCTCATTTGCCGCATCAACCGCATTCGCAATGCGGCGACCAAGCACCTGAGGGTCGTCGCACACAACGCGTGGCACATTCGTTTCATAAGGCCTGCCCGAACGCACAATATGCGCAAGCAGCATATTCGCATCGGGAGGCACGAGCAGCGTTTCGGCGCTCACCATTTTGGATCGCGGATTCGTCGCCATAGCCAAATTCGACATATTCGATGCCACGCTGCGCGTGTATTCTTCCGTGCCGAACAGGCACACAGCATGGTTTTCAAGCACATCGGCGGCACGTGCGAATCCCATGTATGCGCGATCTTCAATTTGAGGCTTGTCTTGCCATGCATTGTGCAAATGGCGCAGCGTCGCATACGTTTTCACGCCAGCGATGCCGTCGGGCACAAGGCCCATGTTCAACTGAAACTTGCGCAGGGCGCCTTCGGTATAGGCGCCAAACGTGCCGCTTACGCCGCCGCATGCAAAACCAAGCGCACCGAGAGCCGTTTGCAGCTGCTCGACGTCTTTGCCCGAAAAATACGGCGTGCGCAAATACAGCAGACGTTCGCCCAGCTCAAAGCCTTCGTCGGCTTCGCCTTCCCTATGAATTGCTTGAGGAATCATAGCTTCGTCCTTAGCATCGCATTATTTCATGCGATTGATGAAATAATCGGCCATAGAAATGAGTAGCGCACGAGCATTGCTCTCGTCGATTTCCTGAAGGAGCTTTTCTTTTGCCTTATCGGTAAGCGAGCTCGCGTAATCACGCGCATAATCAAGAGAACCGGCCTCGCGCATAATCGACACAGCCTCGGCAAGCTCAGCGATATCGGTCGTTTTCGAAGAGAGAATCTCAACGAGCCGATCGCGCTTGTCGGAATGCTTCAACGCATGCACGACCATGAGCGTGCGCTTGCCTTCGGTGATATCGCTCGCGTAATCTTTGCCCACGATTTCGGGGTCGCCCTCGATATTGAGCAGGTCGTCTTGAATTTGGAAAGCCAAACCCGTAGCCAAGCCATATTCGCGCAGCGCGGCAATCTGTTCTTCGGTGCCGCCACCAACGATGGCGCCGACAGCCAACGGAACCGCACCAGAATAATGCGCGGTTTTATGGATTGCCATGCACAGATAATCGTCGGGAGTGATGTCGTAACGCTTGTCGCGCGCCCAACCCAAATCGAGAGCCTGGCCCTCGATGGTGCGACGGGTCATTTCGATAAGCTCGGTAACCACGCGCACTTTTTGGGCATCGGTAAGATACGGATCCCTCATAACGGCACCATTCACCATGGAAAGCGCAAGGTCGCCCGTGTTAATGGCGATGCCCAAGCCTTCGGTGAGGTGCATGCAGGGCACGCCGCGACGGGTAGTCGCCTCGTCGGCAATATCGTCGTGGATAAGAGCCGCCGTATGGAAGTGTTCGATGGCCGAAGCGGCAGATGCAGCATGGCGAATATCGCCGCCCACAGCAACGCACGCCGCAAAGCAAATCAGCGGACGGTGACGCTTGCCGCCGTTTTCGCTGTATTTCATAAGGGGCCCATAGAGATACGTATCCATATCGGGATGGTCGCCCGACGGGATATACGAGTTCACTAAATCGCCTACGACCTTGGCATTCTGAATGAGATACTCCTCGAACGACGCGGGCGGATTCGCCGCTGCCGTAAGGAGTTCGTTCATGCTTTCGTTTCTCACTTCAGCTGGATTCATACCGGACTTTCCGATCGTAGGTTCACCGCAATGGGCTCATGCAAAACAAAGCACCTGGAAGCCACGCTCTTCCTTGGTAGGAGTAGCAGGACTCCGGCCTCGCTCGCGCGAGTCCGACCCCTCAGGCTGAAGCCTTCGGGCGAATTCCTGAAAACTGCCCACTGGGCAGTTTTCTTGACGGAATTCCACCTCATCGGTTCGAGTCCCTTCCGACTCGAAGCCGCCATAGGTCGAAACCCGCCTGGAAGCCACGCTCTTCCTTGGTAGGAGCGGTGGGACTCGAACCCACAAGCCTTGCGGCGGCGGATTTTAAGTCCGCTGCGTATGCCAATTCCGCCACGCTCCCACGATGCTTATCGTGCTATTTGCACGGTTTTCTATGATAGCAAATGAGCAACAATCACTGCAAAAGCCCACGAAAGACACGCTAATACCATCGTTTTGCGCCGGTTGCCGAGCAACGCGGGCCCTGAGCAATCAAAGCGTTTTGAGAATCGCCAAACCGCGCACAAGGGCCCGACTCGCGGCAATCGGCTCCACGCTCACGCCCTAGGACACCCTTCCGTAAAACCAAAAGCCGGCACCCCCGTTAACGTGCTATATGCTCTGAGCATTGAATACATGGGGGGCTTTGCAATTAACCAGCGCTTCCTAAAGCGCGCTTCTTGCCGCGTCAAGCACAATGCCGATAAGAATATCACTCTCGCTCACCGTGAAGCCGTCAAGATTCGCAAGGTCCATGACCGTACCCAGAATCACAAGGCCCGCCGGAAAAATACCCGCCCGCTTGGGCTGGATACCTGCAACCTTCATGCGTTCGGCGAGCGGCAACGCCCACATGCGCTTAGCCACTTCGTCGAATTCAGCGCGCGTCACGCGAGTACCATGAACCTTCGATGAGTCATAGGGCACCAAAGCGTCTCGCACGGCCACCACACTCGTGGGCGTCCCCGCAACCGCAACAAGACGGTCGCACGAATTACGCGTTTCGAAAAACGGCGCGAGAGTCTCGTGCGCCCACGCCGAAGCCGCAGCAAGCTCGCCTTTCGTCGGCGGGTCGCCGGCTAAGAATCGCTCAGTCATGCGACGGCAGCCGATGTTGAAAGAATGCGATGCTCGCACCGCAACATCAGGCACAAGGTCGCCAGCCGATCCATTCGCTCGACCAAATACCATCTCGGTCGAACCGCCACCGATATCGGCAAACAGCAAATCCTCATTGCGAAAATCATTCGACGCACCCAAAAACGACAGCGCCGCCTCACGCTCGCCCGGAATCACCGACAGTTCAACGCCGACTTCACGCAGACGCGACACGAATACTCCCGAATTGCGCGCATCGCGACTCGCACTCGTGGCAAGCGCGATCACGCAATCGACCGCACATGCATCAATAACCTTGCGGTACTCAGCGACCTGGGCAACCGTGCGATCGATCGCTTCGGGCAAAAGTTCGCCTGAGGCATCGACCCCTTCGCCCAAATTCGTGATGGCGCTTTGGCGAGCCACCTGCCGCGTGCCCGAAGCATCCACGTCCGCAACGAGCAAACGGCTCGTTACTGTTCCGATATCGATTGCAGCAACCCTCATGCGACGCACCTTTCCGCTCGCTCTTCCATCTTGCTTTCATTGTAAAGAAAGAGCGGGGGAATTTCCCCGGCTCGAATCGCGCTTTATTGAGCGTCGCTATACCCGAAAAGAGGGTCGAGCACGCCCGAATACCATGTGTCGGGCGTTTTCACGCTCGCGGAATCGATTTGAGAATGCACCGTATCGGGCGTCGACGACGTTTCGTCTTCAGAAAGGCCAACCACAACGCCAGCGGTCTCGCCCTTCGACACCCAACCAAGCTGCTCGCGCGCGACATCTTCGATGCCCTCGTCAGTCGAAAGCCGATCGATGTCGCTTTGGATAGCTGCGTTGCGCTCGCTGAGCAGGGCGTATTCCGCCTCAAGCTTGTCTTGCGTGCGCAAACCCACGTAATACTGCTGCGCCATAGGATACAAGAACCAAAGAGCCGCGGCGATGCAAATCAAAATGCCGAGCGCATAGACCCAAATCGGTGCGCTCAAATGGGCTTTTGTCTGCGACGCGCGACTTGTGGCAGCCGCGCCTCGGCCGCCACGGGCACTGCGTCCCTCGCTCGAACCGCCAAGGTCGTTGAAAGCTCGCTTATGATTACGACCCATCTCGCCTTTGTAGACCGCCGCCCGACTGCCCGCTTGCGCAGGAGCGCCAGCATCGCCTCCAAATTGGCGATTGAAAAGCTTCTCGGCTTTGGCCTTGGCCTTCGACTTCTGACGGCGCTCCTTTTTCGAAAGGCGCGAGCCATACGACGTCTCGTCCTCGTCATTCTCGATATCATCGGGATCGAACACCTCGACCGCAGCACGGGGCTGCGCCGATGCGCCACACGAGTTGCGCGACTCGCCCGTACGAGAGGAGCGGCGCGAATTCAAGCGGGCCGAACCGTCGCCGAAGAGCTGCTCGTCAAGATCGTCGAATGCCGAAAAAGCGCCCAAATCGAAGCCGGACGGCCTCGTCGCCTTTCGGTCCGATGCCGAACGCGAGGCGCGAGCCGGACGCGAACTCACGCGCGAATTCGCCGCGAACGATGCTTCACGGTCGTCGTAGGGAGTCGGCTCAACGATAGGTTGGATACGCCCAGAGCGCGTGACTTTCGAGAATCGAGCACGTTCGCCGCGGGCGAAACGGTCGCTTGAAAACGAATCGAGCGATTGGGAATAATCGAGCCCGCGAGCGGAAGAGATTTCGCCAACAGCATGAGAGCTGACACGACCCGATGAGGCATAGACGTCGCGACCGCGCATGGATGCGCTTTCGTCATATCGAGCAGCACGCGACTCAACAACATCTCGCGACGCACGCGAAGATGCGCGGTTCGAGCCGTCAAATGAAATGATATTGCTGCTGTTGCGCGACATAAAAAATGAGGCCCCTTGCATCGTGATGTGTTTGAAGTGGATGTAATGCTGTGAGCTAGTTTCCGTTCATGATACCACGCAGACGGCAGGCGCGGCATCCAATCGACCACGCGCACGCTTATTTTCACGAACAGAAAACAAGCCCAGGTTATCGCACTGCATCCTCCCTCAACGCAAAAGGGCCAGGGAGCAATCCCCTGGCCCTAGCACATCACTTCTGCGCAACGAAAACGTTCGGGTTAGATAACCGAAATCGTACCCGTCGCAATGCACACGATGCTGATCACGAAGAACGCGACAATAGCGGCGGCAACCACCTTGTCGAGCGTTTTCGGCAGGAATGCCTCGTTACGCTCTTTCTGGCCATACCAGTACAAAACAATGCCCGGCGCAAACAGAATGGTCGTGATCATGAGACCCGTAAGGCCGCCCGCGTAAATCAGGAAGATCGAGTAGAAGAAGCCAACGATGCCAATACCGCGGTAGAACGCCAGTTTGCCGCCCGTAACGCCTTCGAACCCGTCTTTCTTAAACGCACACACGAGCAAGAACATCGAACTGAAGAAGTACGGAATCAAAATCATCGAAACCGACACGCCATAGAAGAACTGGTACGTTTGTTCAGAGAACAAAATGATGACGAGGAACGCCTGGACGATGAGACAGGTCACCGTAAGGGTGACGATAGGGGCGCCCTTACGATTTTCCTTCGCGAAGACTTTCGGGAACACGCCCTGCTTCGCAGCCTCGTGCGGGCATTCGGAAGAGATGATGGTGTAGCCCAGCATGGCACCCAGAAGAGACAGGGCAACGCCCAAATTCACAAGTGCCGCGCCCCACGGGCCAACGACGGCCTCGAGCACGCCCGCCATCGACGGGTTGGGGAGCTCTGCAAGCTCAGCGCGAGGCATAACGCCCATGGACAGAATGGAAACCAGCAGGTAGATGCACAGAATGCCAATGAATGCGGTGACGGTTGCGCGGCCTACGTCTTTGCTGTATTTCGCGCGACCGGAAATGGCGACAGCACCTTCGATGCCCAAGAAGATCCAGATGCTCACGCCCACGGTGCCAACAACCTGATCCCACAAGCTCGGTCCATCGGGCTCGCCCCAGAAGTTGTCCATGAAGATTTCCGGGTCGAAGTGCATGCTGAACAGAATTGCGACGATCGCAACAAACAGCGGAACCAGCTTGGCGATAGTCGTGATGATGTTGACGCTCGCAGCCTCTTTCACGCCGCGGCTCACCAAAAGCCAGCAAATCCAAACCACGATGGATGCGCCGATGACCGAAGGAAGGTTATTACCCTCTCCGAACAGGGGAACGAAGTATGAGATGGACGCGAACAGAAGCGTGGTGTAGGAAACGGTGGCAAGCAGCGCCGAAATCCAGTAGCCATAGGCCGAAATGAAGCCCATGAACTCGCCCCAACCTGCGCGAGCATACGAATAGATGCCGCCCACCAATTCAGATTTATATTTGCTCAGTGCGTAGAAGCACATCATGAGCGAGAAAACGCCGATGCCGCATACGACCCAGCCGATGAGCACGGCACCCGTATTCGCGCCCGCCGCGGCCATATCGCCGGCCATGGTGAAGACGCCACCGCCGATAACGGCGGTAATCACGGCCGCAATAAGATGCGGCAGCGACAAGCCATTGGGATCGTTCACCTGAGATGACGAGCCCCCGTTGGACTTTGCCATAGTATTCCTGCTTTCTTTAGCGACTCGTTGAAACGCCGAACACCCCTGCACAGCGTTTCAACACAACTCATTCACTATACCCCACATAGTGCAGGGTTTTCGGACGAATTCGTCCCAAGTTTTCCCGCGGCAACAAGAAAGCCCCAGCAACTGCCGGGGCTTTCGCGATTCACTCTTGCGCAAAATCGATTCGACGCAAAACTACTTGATGTTGTAGAACGCATCCTTGCCAGCATATGCGCCGGACATGCCGAGTTCTTCCTCGATGCGAATGAGCTGGTTGTATTTAGCGATGCGGTCGCTGCGGCACGGAGCGCCCGTCTTGATTTGGCCGGTATTCATGGCAACGGCCAAATCGGCGATCGTGGTATCTTCGCTTTCGCCAGAGCGGTGGCTCATGACGCACGCGTAGCCGGCTTCCTTGGCCATCTCGATAGCCTCGAGCGCCTCGGTAAGGCTGCCAATCTGGTTCACCTTCACCAAAATGGCGTTGGCGACGCCCATCTCGATGCCCTTCTTCAGACGCTCGGTGTTCGTTACGAACAGGTCGTCGCCGACGAGCTGCACGCGGTCGCCAATGCGATCGGTAAGAAGCTTCCAACCATCCCAGTCTTCCTCGGCCATGCCGTCTTCGATGGAGATGATAGGGTACTTATCGACGAGCTTCTCCCAGTAATCGACCATTTGCTCGCTCGTGTACTCAACGCCTTCGCCTGCGAGGCAATACATGCCGCGCTCAGCGTCGTAGTATTCCGTGGAAGCAGGGTCCATAGCAAACATGATGTCGCTGCCCGGCTTGTAGCCCGCGGCCTCGCATGCCTGAACGATGTACTTCAGAGGCTCTTCGTTGGTCTTCAGGTTGGGAGCGAAACCGCCCTCGTCACCCACGCCGCCACCGAGGCCAGCTTCATGCAAAACCTTTTTCAACGTGTGATAAATCTCGGCGCACCAACGCAGGCCCTCGGCGAACGATTCGGCGCCAACAGGCATAATCATGAATTCCTGGAAGTCAACGTTGTTGTCGGCATGCACGCCGCCGTTGAGAATGTTCATCATGGGCGTCGGCAGCACATGGGCGTTTGCGCCGCCAACGTAGCGATACAGCGGCAACTCGCTCGACTGGGCAGCGGCACGTGCGCAAGCGAGAGAAGCACCCAAAACGGCGTTCGCGCCCAGGTTGCCCTTGTTCGGAGTACCGTCGACGTCAATCATTTCGGCATCGATAGCACGCTGGTCGCGAGCATCCATGCCGATAATCGCTTCAGCAATTTCCTCATTCACATGGGCGACGGCCTTCTGAACGCCCTTGCCAAGGTAGCGGTCCTTATCGCCGTCACGCAGCTCAACAGCCTCGAATGCGCCAGTAGATGCGCCAGACGGAACGATCGCGCGTGCGAACGAACCGTCGTCGAGGGTAACCTCGACCTCAACCGTGGGGTTGCCGCGGGAATCGAGAACCTCTCGGCCGTAGACGTCGAAGATGATGCTCATGAAGTTTCCTCCTATGATGAACGAACCGGGGCCTACAAGCCCCGCCCTAACAGCGAAATTGTATACCACACACGAAAGGGCGATGCGGCAAACGGCGCAACTTAGCCGGCAAAGGGGCTCGAGCAACGGAGACTGGCGTACGAAGCATCGTTCAAAGTCGCTTTTTGACCCCTTGCAAACAACCCACTTCACAAGAGAGCGCCCATAAAAATGCAGAAGGCGGAAAATGCCGCGACTAAAGCGACCGAACGCGGCCCCACGCGCTGCTCGCCGTGCAAGCACGTACGAACTCCGGGCGCACCATAACATCGAGCCTCCATGGCACATGCCAATACGCTCGCATGGCGAAACAATCCTACGAGCATCGGAACGAAAGCCCTGCCCCGCTGCACTATCTTGTTCACAAGGCCACCATCGTCGAAATGCGCGCACCGCGAACGTTGCGCCTGGCACACAATCACATATTCGTCAAAACACGCCGGAATGAAACGAAGAGCGAGCGAGAACGTCGTCGAAATATCGTCAACAGGAACCCCAAGATTCCGAAGAGGGCTCATCAAGCCCGAAAAAGCGCGGGTGAACTGCGCGCTGTCATACGCGAGGGAGACCGAAAGCGCAGCCAAAGCAAGAACGATGATGCGTGCTGCATAGAAAAGCCCAGCATCAATGCCATGGGGAATTTGGGCGACGACGGTACACGCGAGAATGAATGCAAGCGGAGCTATGCATGCGCCCATATTGCGCAACGAAATACGAAAATGCAGAAGCGCCGCGACCAAGAGCAGAACAAATACGCCCAACCCCAGCCACGTTGCCACGAAAAATAGCGAAACCGAATACGCAAATAAGCCCACAAGGGCGAAGCGAGCGTCAAGCGGAGTCGAATTATGTTGTGCGGACATGAGCATGCCGCAAGTATAAAAGAGGAAGGCCGAAGTCCTCCTCTTGAAATGCGTATTCCATTGTTTTCGCCCCGAGAAAGCCCGAGCAAGAATCGAGAGAACCTACTCCCCTGCCTTATTGGCATTGCGCTGCGAGACTTCCTTGGCCATTTCAGCCGCTTTGTCGCCAACTTCTTTCGCGGTGTCCATGAGCTTATCGCTTACGGCTTTCGCGTCATCCATCGCCTTCTCGGTCGCATTCTTCGCCTCGTCGATAAGGCCCGGAATGTTTTCGCGCGCCTGATCGGTCAACGCCTGGCGCTTTTCGCGAGCGCTTGCAACGACGCTTGGGGCCTGCTCTTGAGCGGTATCAATCATTTTGTCGGTCGCGGCTTTCATATCGCCCGCTAATTCCTGCGCGGCATCGATTGCGCTATTGAGGATTTTTCCAAACTCAGACATGAGATGCCTCCTTGCAATAGGTTCCCCTCGTCTTTATATGGTAACGCAAAAACGCCGCCCCGAAGGACGGCGTTTGTATTGCTATATTCCCGTTGAAAAGCGAGTTATTCGGCTTTTTCCTCGGTAGCAGCTTCAGCCTCGACGGCTTCTTCAGCCTTGGGCTCTTCGACCTTGGCCTCTTCAACCTTCTTCGGAGCAGCCTTAACAGCTTCGGCCTTCTTCTCAGCCTTCTTCACGGGCTCGGTCACGAGCTCCATGATAACCATGCTAGCGTTGTCGCCCTTGCGGGTGCCAAGCTTCATGATGCGAGTGTAGCCACCCTGGCGGTCGGCCCACATGCCCTGCTGAACCTTCTCAAAGATCTCGCGAACGAGCTCTTTGTCGCCGAGAGCGGCGATAGCGAGACGGCGAGAATGCAGGTCGCCACGCTTGGCCCAGGTGATGATGCGGTCGACGTCGGGACGAATCTCCTTAGCGCGGGCTTCAATGGTCTTAATGCGATCATTGGTGAACAGCGCCTGCACCAGGGACTTCTTCATGGCCTTAGTATGGCTGGCATCGGTGCCCAGCTTGCGGCCCTTCTTGTAATGCCTCATCGTGTAGTCTCCTAGTTATTGCTTCAAGTTGAGGTCCATAGAGATCAGCTTGTCCTTGACCTCTTCGATGGACTTCGCGCCAAAGTTGCGGATGTTGAGCAGGTCGTTCTCGGAGAACTCGACCAGCTGACGCACCGAATGGATACCTGCGCGCTTCAAGCAGTTGTAAGAGCGGACGGAAAGGTCCAAATCCTCAATCTGCTTGTCGAGCTCGGCGTTGGCCTCCTGGCCCTCCGGTGCGAAGATGGACGGAATCTCGCCCTCTTCCTCGTCGACAATATCAGCCAGCGAAAGGAAGGCACCCATGTACTGGTCGATGATGTTCGACGCACGGCACACCGCTTCGTTAGGAGCGATGGAGCCATCAGTCTCAACTTCGAGAACCAGCTTGTCGAAGTCGGTGCGCTGACCCACACGGGTGTCGCTCACTGCGAGAGTGCAACGACGCACGGGGGAGAACAAGCTGTCGACGTGGATGATGCCAATGGGGTCCTCGGTGCGCTTGTTGCGCTCAGCCGAGACGTACCCACGGCCCACGCCGATGCGGATGCTCATGTTCAGCGTGCCGCCATCGGCAACGGTGCAAATGACGTGCTCGGGGTTAATGAGCGTGAACTCGGCGGGAACCTTCACATCGGCGCCGGTCACCGTGCACGGGCCCTCGACCGAAATGGTGGCCGTGGCTTCCGTGTAGTCCTCAGAGAGGGCCGAGAAAACGAGGCCCTTCACGTTGAGGACGATATCGGTGACGTCTTCGATGACGCCTTCAGCGGTCGTGAACTCATGCTGAACGCCTTCGATCTGGATAGCCGTGGCTTTGGCTCCGTCCAGCGACGACAGCAGAACGCGACGCATGCAGTTACCCAGCGTGTATCCGAAACCACGCTCAAGCGGCTCGACGATGAAGCGGGCGACGGTGTCGTTCACTTCTTCGGTAGTAACGGTTGGCCTCATGAACTCTGCCATAGTTTGTAAGCCTCCTTAAGCCGCGGTTAATTACTTCGAGTAGAGCTCGACGATAAGCTGCTCGTTGATGTCCAAATCGATCTGGTCGCGGTTGGGGAGAGACAGCACGTTGCCCTGAAGCTTCTCGATGTCAACCTCGAGCCATGCAGGAACCTGCATACGCTCGTTGGAGACGAGAGCGCTCTTGATAACGAGCATCTCCTTGGCCTTGTCGGCCACAGCAACGACATCGCCGGGACGAACGCGGTAAGACGGAATGTCGACGCGCTTGCCGTTAACGGTGATGTGACCATGGGAAACGGTCTGACGGGCTTCCTTGCGGGTGCGAGCAAAGCCCAGACGGAACACGACGTTGTCGAGACGCGACTCAAGGATGCGCATCAGGTTCTCGCCGGTGATGCCGGGCTGACGCTTAGCCTTGTTGAAGTAGCCGCGGAACTGCTTCTCCAGAACGCCATAGATGAACTTGGCCTTCTGCTTCTCGCGCAGCTGCATGCCGTACTCAGATTCCTTACGGCGACGCTTGGGCTGGCGAATGGATTCCTTCTTAGAGCTGTAGCCGAGCACGACCGGATCAATACCGAGCTGGCGGCAGCGCTTAAGAACCGGAGTTCTGTTGATTGCCATAGTGATTCGATCCTCTCTTAATTAGCAGCGGCGACGCTTGCAGGGGCGGCAGCCGTTGTGCGGGATGGGCGTGCAATCCTGAATGCTAGAGACCTCGAGGCCAGCAGCCTGCAGGGAGCGGATAGCAGTCTCGCGACCAGAGCCGGGGCCCTTCACGAAGACGGCGACCTTTTTCAGGCCATGCTCCATAGCAGTCTTGGCAGCCTGCTCGGCAGCCATCTGCGCAGCAAACGGGGTGGACTTACGAGAGCCCTTGAAGCCCACGGTGCCAGCAGAATTCCAGGAAATCACGTTGCCCTGAGGGTCGGTGATGGAAACGATGGTGTTGTTGAAAGTGCTCTTGATGTGAGCCTGTCCCACCGCAATGTTCTTGCGCTCGGAGCGCTTGATGCGGGTGCGAACGTTCTTTTTAGCCATGTGTCAAACCCCTACTTCTTCTTGCCGCCGATTTGCTTACGCGGGCCCTTGCGGGTGCGAGCATTGGTGTGGGTACGCTGGCCACGAACGGGCAGACCCTTGCGGTGACGGAGGCCACGGTAGCAGCCAATCTCCATCAGACGCTTGATGTTCTGCGAAACCTCGCGGTGCAGGTCACCTTCGACGGTGAGGTTCTTGTCGATGTATTCGCGGATCTTCTGCAGATCGTCTTCGGAGATATCCTTGACACGGATGTCAGGGTTAACGCCGGTCTCTGCAATGATCTTCTTGGCGGTCGTGTTGCCGATGCCGTAAATGTAGGTCAAACCGATCTCGATGCGCTTCTCGCGAGGGAGGTCGACGCCGAAAAGACGAGCCATGGTATATCTTCCTCTCTCTTTTTAGCCCTGGCGCTGCTTGTGACGAGGGTTCTCGCAAATGACGAGGACCTTGCCATGACGCCTAATGATCTTGCACTTGTCGCACATCTTCTTGACCGAAGGACGGACCTTCATGCTTGTCTCCTTTGAATGTGCGGCTTCCCTTCGGCTGACGGATTTGCCTCTGGGGAACCATTTACTCTTCACTCTATGAAACACGCCCAGCCGCAGGCGATGTTTTCACTTCTTGCGCCCCGAAGGGCATGCGCTTGAGAGCGCACTAAAGCACCCTGCCGGCTCACTTGCGCGATATGGCGGGTGCAACGTACCGCTTATTTAAAGCGATAGGTGATACGGCCGCGGCTCAGGTCGTAGATCGAAAGCTCGACCGTGACTTTGTCGCCGGGCAGAATCTTGATGTAATGCATGCGCATCTTGCCAGAGATATGAGCGAGAATCTCATGGCCGTTCTCGAGCTCGACTTTGAACATTGCGTTCGGGAGAGCCTCCAGAACGGTGCCCTCAAGTTCGATGACGTCTTCTTTAGCCAAGAATCTTCCTCTTCCCAAACTCTGTCGATTACGCTGTGCGCACTGCAAACGCAGCGACCGAATACTTTACCAGAGGTAAGGCAGAATCGCGCGTATATTGAGCAAGCTTTCACGAGGACACCACAACCCATGGCGCCTTCGCGTCGCACGTCGTGCATATTACCACGTTTTTCCCGTCTCCTTAGAACGTTCACCTGCGTTTTTCGTCTTTTTGTGAAACTTTATTTTAAGGAACTGCATACCGTTTTGGATATTGGTTTCTTATAGGAACCTATACCCTTTTCGGAAGGGTTGCCACTAGACCAAAACGGAGACGCTCGGGCGCGTTGGAAGACTTTAAAAGCCTCGCCCAATACCCCAGTGTTACAATAGAGCCATCGAAGGCGCGCATACCAATGCACGGCAAACTCAAGGGATTGGAGCCGTTATGTCAATGCAATACAAGCGTATTTTCGCTGCTCTCGATGGTGCGAAAACTCAGGAAATGGTCGCCGAACGCGCGATTGAGCTCGCTGCAAGCGAGCATGCCGATTTGGTGTTTGGCCACGTAGTCGATTCCGTGCCCTATGAGGCGGCAGGCACCGACTTCGCCGCACTGGCAATGGACATGAAGGAAAAGCTCGAAGATTCGCTCGGCGATATGCTAGAAGCTGCCCGCAACAACCCCGACATTCCCTCTGTTGGCGTCGTCGTGAAAGCCGGTCGCATTACCGAGACCTTGAACGAGGAGCTCATCCAGCCGTTCGATCCCGATTTGGTCATTTGCGGCGAGCGCGGCCTGAGCAACATCAAGTATGTGTTCGTTGGCAGCGTTTCCACGTACCTCATTCGTAATTTGCGCTGCGACGTCCTTGTTGTAAAACAGGATTAATTCAGCACGAACAACGGGAGCCCCTGCGGCTCCCGTTTCTTTTAGGTAGCTTAGTACCTTTTCGATACTTACTTTCTTTTTATTAGTACTTAGTTTCTAGAAGTTATTTAGGATATTTGCAACTGCAAGAAACTAAAACAGACCTTCGACCAACTCGCGGGCACGCTCCCCCGTCGCATTTGCATGAATCGTGCGCGTGCCGTCCTCAGTCACCTTGAAATCGAGCACAAGGCAATCGTCGGGTGCGGCCTCTTCGAATTTATCGCCCCATTCTACAAGCGACACGCCATCGCCTTCGGTAATGCCGTAATAGTCGATATCTTCGAGCTCTTCGGGCTCTTCCAAACGATACAAATCGAAGTGATACAGCGGCAAGCGGCCATCGTGGTATTCGCACACCAAATTGAACGTGGGGCTTGTGGGAACTTCGGCAATGCCGAGTCCCGCAGCGAAGCCTTGCGTGAAGTGGGTTTTGCCAGCGCCCAAATCTCCCACGAGCAAAATCACATCGCCTGGCTGCACACGCTCAGAAATCGCGCGAGCAAGTTGCTGGGTTTCTTCAACGCTATGGCTTACGTACGGCATGCAAGTCCCTTTCTGAATGCCATCCCGAACGTCGAAATCGAAGCGTCGGGCAATAAAAAGAAGGCCCCGTTGCCGGGACCTTCCGAACAAGCTCTTCGATTGTACGCGAATTCGACTTACAGCGCGAAGTCTTTCTCGCCCTTGAAGACCGCCAGAGCGTCGGCGACGCTATAGTCAGCGAGAGTGATGGCGGAAATCGCCTTGGTCAAACGCACGGCCTCGTCGAGGGAGCGCTGATGAATGTTGCGACCAGTCGCGTTGCCGCAGGCATGGCCAACATGGATCTGATCATGCAGCTGCGTGAGGAACGTCTCGGCGTCGACGGTGGAGCCGCCAGCGCACACGAGGCCCGTGCGGCCAGCAGCGGCGGAAGCGACTGCGAGGTTCTCGGCGGAGGTTGCTTCGTCGGTAGCCTTCGGCGGGTTCACCTTCACGAAGTCGGCACCCAGGCACAGCGCGACGCCAGCGGCGCCAGCGATGAGGGCAGGAGCCTTCTCATCGGCAACAGCCTTGCCGCGAGGGTAAATCCACAGAACCACAAGCAAGCCGGCGGCGTGGGCCTCGGCGATGAGCTGGCCGGCCTCGGCGAGCATGGTGCTTTCGTATTCAGAACCCAGGTAGATGGTGTAGCCCAGGCCCACCACGTTCACGCCGTTCGCACGCATGTCGAGCACGGCCTCGAGGTCGTGCAACTGCGGGCTGTAGGGATCGTCCTGGGCGGTTTTCACAAGGTTGGTCTTCGAATTCATCTTGACCAGGTAGTTGACCTCGGGATAATCGGCAGCATAACGAGCAACGAGGCCGCGCTGGCCAGCGCACACGCCGCACACGCCTTCGCTGGCAATTTTGAACAGATGCTCGGGATCGAGGTCGGCGGGGTCGATGCCTTCGCCGTAGAAGTCGCCATTGAGATGCTCGATCTTCTGGTCACATGCGAACAGCATCAAACGGCCGGTTCCGCGCGTGGCGGCCATATAATTGTCAATGTACGTCTCGCGAGCATCGGCGCTCACGTCGGCGGGAACCTTCACCTGATCACGGGTGATTTCGGGCATGTCGTTCCTCCTTGTGAAGATACGGTTTGCAAACGTCATCGCCGTAGACGGCGCGATGGCCGCTTCGCGTATGACCAATCAAGTTTAGCCGATGCCGCACAGCTTCAAAGCGCTTTCACAGGAACGGCAGTGACATCGCCGCAGACGGCGCGATTTTGAGGGCGGGCGCAATATGCCCGCAGACAACACTATTCCGCGTATGGAATAACGGGGAATTGTGGCTCGAGAGCGCGCTTGAACGCATACGCCTCCACGCGTTTGGTAATGCGTTCGACCTCTGCCGCATCATAGCCGGCAGCAATGAGTTGCTCGGCGCTTTTGCCGCGTTCTTTGTAATCGATGAGCAGCTTGTCGAGCTCGGCATAGGTGGTGCCGAGCGAGGTCTCATCTTGCTGGCCGGGAGCGAGCTCGGCACTCGGCGGCTTCACGAGCACATGTTCGGGAATGGGGGCCACCCGTCCCGCCGCTTCAGCGCGAGCATTCACCCAACGTGAAACTGCATACACGTCGGTTTTATACAAGCCGCCAATAGGGGCATAAGCGCCAGCCGTATCGCCATAAAGCGTGGAATAGCCCATCATGGCCTCGCTCTTGTTACCGGTGTTCACCATGGTCCACCCGTAGAAGTTCGCAAGCGCCATGAGCACAATCATGCGGCATCGGGCCTGGGTGTTCTCGCCCGCCGTTGAGCGATCGAAACTCGGGCACAGGTTCGACAACTGACTCTCGAACACCCGATATGCCTCCGCGATGCTTACGCGCTCGGCACGAATACCGAGGTTGCGGGCAAGCTCCTGGGCGTCGACCAAGGAATGTTCGGTGGAATAAGGACCGGGCAGCATATAGCCGTGCACGTTTTCGGCGCCGAAAGCATCTACGCACATGCATGCAACCAGGCTCGAATCGATTCCGCCCGAAAGCCCCAAAACAACGCCGCGGCCTCCAATGCCCTCTACGAATTCTTTCAGGCCCGCAACACAGGCCGTATATTGCTGTTCAGGGTTCATAGCACGCACTTCCTTTCACGTTTTTGAAAGTCTAGCTCAAGGCTGTTTCTAAGGCATTTCGAACAACGCATGGCAATAAAATAAAGAAAAGCGGCCGCGCACCTTTGCGCAGCCGCTTGAAATCGAGAAAACAATGGCGGTCTCTCAAATGCCACAAGGGGCGCTCAGATCGATTCGAAAGGAACCGCTCTGGCCAACCTTCGCCCCAGATGATTCCAGCATTACAGGCTTAGGCCTGCTGGAGCGCATGGATGCGATCACGCAGCCAATTGGCCCAAGCGTCAACGCCCTCACCCTTCGTCGCTGCAATGGGGAAAATAGGTGCCTTCGGATTGAGCTGGGCAACTTCGTCGCGGAAAGCTTTCTCGTCAAAATTGAACACGCTCATGGTGTCGACCTTGTTCAGGATGATGGCCTCGCTCGCCTGGAAAACGCCGGGATACTTCAGCGGCTTGTCGTCGCCTTCTGGCACGGACAAAATCATGACCTTGGCGCCTTCGCCCAAGTCGAAATCGGTGGGACACACGAGATTGCCCACATTTTCGACAATGATGAGGTCGAGGTTGTCCAAGTCGAGCGCATCGACCGCGCGGCGAATCATGTCGCTTTCAAGATGGCACGCGCCACCCGTGTTGATTTGCACCGCAGCAATGCCCTGAGCGCCAATGCGCTTCGCATCGACGTCGCTCGCGATATCGCCTTCGATAACGGCGATGTTGAACTCGTCGCGCAGCGCTTCAATGGTGGCAAGAATGGTAGACGTTTTGCCTGAGCCGGGGCTTGCGAGCAAATCGAGCACGAACACGCGCTTTTCGGCGAACAGTGCGCGGTTCTCCTGCGCAAGGCGATCGTTCTTGTCGAGAATGGGTTGTTTCATATCTATTTGCATAGGATTCCTCCTCTTCTAACACTGCGCTCAGTGTAGTGCATTTCGCGCGCGATGCGACGCGCGGCGGCACCGCAGCACACCAATGGCATGTATCGCGCGGAAGCGGTATTGAAGGCGAGATGAATGATTCGTCGGATGTTTCCCTTGGCTTTCTTTTTGCAATGACCACGCCTGAAATGAGCGCTACAATATCTGAAACTATTTTTGCGGCCGATCGCGGCCGCCCGAACGAAACGAGGATCGCAATGTACGACGGCGAAGGCCAGCCGGGACGCAACGACGAATGCTGGTGCGGCAGCGGCAAGAAGTACAAGAAGTGCCATTGGCAAACCGATGAGCGCCTGCAAGAGCTCTATGACAAGGGCTACGAGGTTCCGACGCGCGACATTCTGAAAGGCCCCGCTGACATCGAGGCCATCAAAGCAAGCGCAGCCATCAACGTAGGCGTGCTCGACATGGTAGCCGAGCGCATTGCGCCGGGCGTGTCCACCGAAGAAATCGACCAGTGGATTTACGATTACACCATCGAACATGGCGGCACGCCGGCCGACCTGGGATACGGCGGTTTCCCGAAAAGCGTGTGCACGTCCATCAACGACGTCATTTGCCACGGCATTCCCTGCAAAGAGGACGTGCTGAAAGAGGGCGATATCGTCAATATTGACTGCTCCACCATTCTTGACGGCTATTACAGCGATTCGTCGCGCATGTTCTGCATTGGCGAAGTCTCGCCCGAACGCCGCCGTCTGGTTGAAGAAACCAAGAAGGCCGTGGAAGCGGGCCTTGCCGCCATTAAGCCCTGGGGGCTGTTGGGCGACGTGGGCGCCGCCGTACACGAATACGCCAAAGCGCAGGGCTATTCGGTCGTGCGCGAATACGGCGGACACGGCTGCGGCTTTGAATTCCACGAAGACCCGTTCGTGAGCTTCGTGAGCGAGCCAGGCGAAGGCATGGTGCTCGTACCGGGCATGACGTTCACCATCGAGCCCATGGTGAACGCGGGCGCGCCCGACATTGATTCAAGCGACCCGAACGGCTGGACCGTGCGCACTGCCGACGGCAGCGACACGGCCCAATGGGAAGTTCAGGTTTTGATCACCGAAACTGGATATGAGCTTTTGAGCTGGTAATTTCTTCTATTTCTATCATGGCCGCCATTCATGCGCCCCATACAAAATCGCCCCGAGAAAAACTCGGGGCGATTTTTTACTCTTCGTTTTCGTCGGGAATATCGACTTCAATCGAATCGATTCGCAGTTCCTTGCCTTCGATAAGGTCGGCAAAACCACCGCATTCGGGACACATCACATGGAAGCGATCATGGGTAAATTCATGGCCACACTCCACGCAGCGGCTCTTCGGCGGCACCATGGTGATGTCGAGCTTCGAGCCTGAGAACAGCGGATCGTTGTCGGTAATGGCCTCATACGCAAAGGTGAGAGCGTCCTCGATGGCCTCGGTCATCTCGCCTACGGAAAGCGACACTTTCAATACCTTGTCGGCATGGTTCGCCTCGGCCGCCTGGCGCACGCTTCCAACAACGCCCGTCACCATTCCAAGCTCGTGCATGATTACCCTTTCCGCCGTTCTGCCGAACGGCGGAACGGATTGACGCTACAAAGCTGTCCAGCACGACATCTTAGCCCTCAGACTTCACCTTGCGTAGCGCTGCTACGCGGCGGCTTGCCTTCAGGCCAACCTGCCGCACCGAACAGCTTTTCGCTGACTTTTCCTATCAAGTAAGAATACCAAAAGCACCACCTTCGCAGATGGCGCTTTCGGTTAGTCGTCCAGGTCCATGTGTTCTTTGAACTTCTTCTTGGCCTTCTTCTTGGTTTCGTCCCATTCGGCAGCAATCTCGGCATCTTCGGCCGCCTCGCGGGCCTCTTCCTCCTGGCGCTTCTTTAAACGGTTGCCCAGAACGATTCGTGCGACCAGCAAGCTGGCCTCATACAGAATGATCATGGCGCCAAACATGAGCAGCATGGTAACAGGCGAAGCGTCGGGCGTTGCCATAGCGGAAATGACCATAAGCACGATGTAAACCGTACGCCACGAGCTGCGAAGCTTCTTGTAGGGAACGATGTCGAAAATAACCAAGTAGAACACGACGAGCGGCAGTTCGAATGCGACGCCGAAACACAGCTCGAAGTTGATGATGACATCGACCCACGATTTGGCGTCGGGCAGGATTTGCGCGAAGCCGCCAGCCTGATCGGTGAGCCACTGCACAGCCGGATGCAAAATGAACAGATAGCAGAACACTGTACCGAACATGAACAAGAGCACGCCCACGGCAAACGTGGGAATGAACCACTTGCGCTCGTTAGGCTTCAAGGCCGGCAGGAAGAACGCGAGAATCTGCCACAGAATAATAGGCATGCATGCGACAACCGACGCCCACAGCGCAACCTTGAAACGAATCGTGAACGAGCCGAACACGTCGAGCACGTTCAAAACCACCAAGCCATCGTCGCCCTTTGGCAGGTAATCGGCTACAGGCAGGCACATAAATTGAATGATGGTAGGTGTTGCCATATAGAACACGCACATGGCAATAAATAGGGAAACCACGATGCGCACCAAACGCATGCGCAGCTCACCAAGATGATCAAAAAGCGGCATTCTCGCCGGACCGATAGGCATGGGCTATTCCTCCTTCTGGGTCGCGGCGGACTCGTTGGCAGCGTCGGCCGCTGCGGGACGCTTCTTCTTTTTAGCAGGCTTGGCCGTGCCGAGAATCTCGCTCGCGAGTTCGGCCTCGGCGGCACGCTCGGCGTTGACTTCGGCCTGAGCCTTCTCAGTTGCTTCCATGCGCGCGGCCATGACCTTCTCATGCACCGTTGCGGGCTTGGTTGCGGCAGCAAGCTCTTCAGCTTTCGCCTTCGCCTTGGCGGCATCGCCGCTCAGGGCCTTGGCGGCCTCCGCGCTCAAGGCAGCGTTCGCAGCAGTCGCGGCCGCAATGCCCGCGCCAGCCTCGCCGGGCTTCGCCTGCACTGCGGCGGCAGCGGCGGCTTCGGCTTCCTTCTTGGCGGCTTTGGCGGCTTCGGCTTCGGCAGCGGCTTCAGCGCGCACTTCCTTGGCGGCTTCCATCGCAGCCTCGCGCTTCACCTTGTCGGCGCGCTCTTTGTCGTATTTCGCCTTACGAGAAGCGAACGATTCCTTCTTCTCGATTTTCTGCTTGTTCTCTTTGTCGATCTGCTCCATCGGGTTTTTGACGGAGTCATCGGTCAAAGGATCATAGATTTCGGTCTTCACGACCTTGTTCATTTCATCCTGGGCGCTGCGGAACTTCGAAATCGCCTTGCCAACGGTTTTCGCGATGGCGGGCAATTTGTCGGGACCGAAAATCAAAAAGCCGAACAGGAGAATGAGGAAGAGCTCAGTTCCACCGATACCAAACACGGGACGACCTTTCCATTCGTGCATACAACCGTGCCATATTACCACACGCACGGGCGGGGCTAGCGCGCAAGGGGGTGCGAAACGCCCTCCATATCGAACCCATGCCACGTGCATATTTGGTTCACTTCTTACACATATGAGCACGTGGGCATAAAGAAAGCCCCATTCTCTCAGAAGAATGGGGCTTGTTCGCTCACGTCAAGAGTCGACAGACGGCAATCTGGCGAGTGCGGTTCAGGAGCAACCCTATACCGCCCCTTCTCCGCTTTCGCCAGTACGAATGCGAACCACCTGCTCGACGGGCGAGACGAAAATCTTGCCGTCGCCCACCTCGCCGGTACGGGCGGTATTGCAAATAAGTTCGACGGTGGAATTGACCTTATCATCCTCGACGACCACGGTGAGCATGATCTTCGGCAGCATGTTCACGATAACCTCGCTGCCGCGGTAGTACTCTTTCCAGCCATGCTGATTTCCGCAACCCTGCACCTGGGAAATAGTCATGCCTTTGATGCCAGCCTCGAGAAACGCATCCTTGAGCGCTTCAAGCTTCGCCGGGCGAACGATGGCTTCAATCTTTTTCATCGATGGCTCCTTTCGAATTTCCGAGCTACCAGTTAGTCCAGGCCATTGAACGCGGGGTATGCGCTCTCGCCGTGCTCGCGAGCATCAAGGCCTTCGGCTTCTTCCTCGGCGGACACGCGCAAGCTGCCCTTAAACAGAACCTTCACCACAAGGCCGATGATGGCCGACATTACAGCAACGAACACGATGGTGATAAGGATGCCCTCGATCTGAGCGATGAGCAGCGTGGGATCACCGGTGTACAGCAGGCCGCCGAAGTCGGTCCAGGAGAGGTCGGGCACGCAGAAGATGCCGGTGAGCACGCCGCCCACCATGCCGCCGATGCCGTGGCAGCCGAATGCGTCAAGAGCATCGTCATAGCCAAGCTTCGGCTTGAGGAACGCCATGGCCGAATAGCAAATGGGGGAAACGATGAGGCCCATGACAACAGCGGCCCACACATCAACGAAGCCAGCAGCCGGGGTGATGACGACCAAGCCGGCAACGATGCCCGTGCATGCGCCAACAAGCGTCGCCTTGCCAGAGCGCAGACGCTCAACAATCATCCAGGAAATCATGGCGGCAGCAGGTGCAACCATAGTGTTGAGGAACGCGAGCGCAGCAACGCCATCGGCGGCGAATGCAGAAGCGCCGTTGAAACCGAACCAGCCGAACCACAGAAGCGAAGCGCCCAGGGCAACAAAGGGAATGTTGTGCGGGCGATAGCTCATCATGCCGCAGCCGCGACGCTTGCCGAGCAGCACGCACAGGATGAGACCCGTAAGACCAGAAGAGATATGCACAACGTCGCCGCCAGCGAAGTCGAGCGCACCAATGGTGTCGCCGATGAGCGAGCCGTCGCCACCCCACACCATGTGGGCCAAGGGGGCATACACGAGCAACAGCCAAATAGAGATGAACGCGAGCACCGCACCAAACTTCATGCGGCCAGCCAAGGAGCCCGTGATAATAGCGATGGTGATAATGGCGAACGCAGCCTGGAAAGCGACGTCAACGAGCACGGGGTACGTGTCGTGGGAAAGCGCCAGATCGCTGCCGCCCAGCATGTTATCGAGCAGCCCCACGCAGAAGATCTGGTCGAAACCGCCGAAGAACGGACAGCTGCCGTCGCCGCCGTAGGCGAACGACCAGCCGGCCACAATCCACAACACGCCGACGAAACCAATTACGGCGATTGACATGAACATGGTGTTCAGCACATTTTTGCGGCGAGAAAGGCCACCGTAGAAAAATGCAAGTGCAGGCGTCATCAAGAACACCAACATCGCGCCCAGAATCATGAATCCGGTGCTGCCTGGATCAAACATGATTGCTCCCTTCTTCCGGCGGGCGCATTGATTGCCGTTTGTGGAGCGGCCGTTCCCCATGCGTTTCCGAAATAAGGCTCGCGAAACCGAATATTCGAAAATGGCCTCTCCACACCCGGCGTTTTGTGCGCCCATGGATATGACGCACTTCATTATGGGGAGCTTCGACGCGCGCAAGGGGCGCACAAAGATGAGTTAACGGCTGAAAAACCAAGCCGTAACAAAGGCGAAACTGGCGTTACGAACAGGAAATATTCAAGTAATGAGGACGAAATAAATGCGCGCGTCTCCCGAATTCAGCCGCGGAAAGCGCAAGCATGGGACCGCCCTGCCGCAAGCCAGGCTTACACGCGCGAGATGAGCAGCTGGTTCACCGAAACGCCCTGCTCCGCCGCCTCCATTACCACACGCCGATGCTGCTCGGGGGTCATACGCAGAGCGTATTTTCCCGAATAGGTGCGGCATCCCAAAGGAACAGGCGGCTGTTCTCCGCTTTCACGCATATCGGCGAGGACATCGGCGACAAGCTCGCTCAAGCCGTTGAGCGCCTCTTTCTGAGAATCGGCAACATTCGACAAGCTCGGGAATTCCGAAACGGACGCCACGAATGCGCCGTCTTCGCCCGACCAAAAAACGCGATACGTATACATGTCAGCGGTTGCCTTCATCGCTCAACACCTCCATAAGGTCGATTGCTCGGAGCAGTTGCGAAACCTGATATGGCGCGACGAACCCTTTACGATTTTGGATATTGATGCGCGGATTGCCTTGCCAGGGCGTTTTGAACACATGATGCGAACCGTGCGTTCGCGGCTCACCAAAATATGCCCTGCACACCCTATCGGCATCACGAAATCGCACGTGGCGAGGGTTGCGGCGCAGTTCCTCGAGCAATTCTTCTATCGTAGCCATGCTTCCTCCGAATGATATCATATGTAATATCATTAATGAAGGCTTGCCTTCCTGTGCGAGCCTTCGCGTGGAAAGAAGTTAGCACTGAGACCTTGCCCGATTCTTGCCCAGACCCCCTGCTTTTCCTCTTGCTTTCGCGCCGTTTTCCTGCACTTTCGCTATTACTCGGCCCGCTTCGCTTCCACCAAATCGAGCAGCTCTTGTTTCGAGTGGACCTCAAGCTTGGAATAGAAAATGCCGCGCATGTGTCGACCAGGACAGCACGTACTGCGTGCCTCGCTACGACAACCCGGGCTCTTCCGTCGGCCTTACCCTTGGCTCCGGCGTGTACGCGGGCAACGTCATCAACGAGTATCGGGGCCAAACCCAGAAACTTCGCTTTCTGCGATACCCTCTTTTAATCCCTCCCATACAAGAAAAGACCAACCCTCAGGTTGGTCTTTTCTTCATTGCATGCAAATGGGCCTTGCGCGTTTAGCTCTGCCACAAATAGCCAGCGCCACGCACGGTTTCGATGTGCTGGGCAACCTCGGGGCCGAGCTTAGCGCGCAGGCGGCGCACATGCACATCGACCGTGCGACTGCCGCCGTAATAGTCGAAGCCCCACACCTGGGAGAGCAGCACCTCGCGCGAGTAAATTCGACCCGGATGCGTGACCAAAAACGACAGCAGGGCATATTCCATGAACGTCAAATCGATAGGCTCGCCATTGACCTTCACCTGATATGTCGCCAAGTTCACCGTGAGCGCGCCCATATGAATGAAGTCGGCATCGCTCGTCATTTCACCCGGCCACAAAAGGCGACGGCAGCGAAGCTTGACCTCGTCGTCACTCGCGCCGCTGCATGCAAAATCGCTCGTCACGCGCACGGGCAGGCGCACCGACTTCATACGTGATTCGTCGAGCATCAAAAACAGCGAGGAATCGCCGCCGCTGGCAAGCTCGGCTTCAATGGCCGAAATGTCACACCCGCCATCGGTATCGTCAATCACGAGCAAGTCAACGCCCAAACCGTGACCGGAAGAAAGCGCCTGCGCAGGCGACACTTTCAGCGCACGCACGTCGGCATCCATAGAAGAGAATAACGCGGACGCACGTTCGAGCGTGATAGTGCGGCCGCACGAAACAAGAATTGTCTTGGAATGCATAGCGCGTCTCCCTACAGCCTTGCCAGATAGCGATCGATTTCCCACGAGCTCACGTGCGCGCGATATTCCTCCCATTCGGCGCGCTTGGCCGAAATGAGGTTCTCGCAAATCACATCGCCAAGAATCTCGTGCATGAGTTCCGATTTCTCGAACTCGTCAATCGCCTGGGAGAGGTCGCGCGGCAAGTATTTCAAACCGCGTTCGGCGATTTCAGCCTGAGAAAGCTTGAACAGGTTTTCTTCGACCGGCGCACACAGATCGAGACCTTCCTCGATGCCCTTGAGGCCCGCTCCAAGCATGGCAGCGTACGCCAAATACGGATTCGCCGCCGAATCGACGCTGCGCACCGCAATGCGCGTCGATGAGGGCTTGCTCGGCTTGTAGCGAGGCACACGCACCATGGCCGAACGGTTTCGGCTTCCCCACGACACGACCACGGGAGCGTCGAAGCCTGGCACCAAACGCTTGTAGGAATTCACATATTGGTTGGTGATCAGCATGTATTCTGGCGCGTACTTCAAAAGGCCGGCGATATAGCTCTTGGCGACCGATGAAAGCCCCATGCCGTCGGGGTCGTTCGTATCGGCAAATGCGTTGCCGCGCTCGTCGAACAGCGACTGATGCACATGCATCGCGCTTCCCGGTTGGCCCTCGATAGGCTTCGGCATAAACGAAGCATGCACGCCCTGTGCATGGGCCGTTTCCTTAATGACAAGGCGCGCGGTTACCACGGCATCGGCGGCGGAAAGCGCGTCGCAGAAGCGCAAGTCGATTTCCTGCTGCGCCGGAGCCGCTTCATGATGCGAGTACTCAACGGGAATGCCCATCTTCTCGAGCGTGAGCACCGTTTCGCGACGAAGGTCGGACGCGTTGTCGAGCGGCGCTAAATCGAAATAGCCGCCCTTGTCGATAGGCTCAGGCGCGGAATCGCTCTTGAAGCAGAAATACTCGACCGCCGTGCCGATATTGACCGAATAGCCCATCGCACCTGCACGCTTCAGCATATTCATGAGCACATGGCGCGAGTCGCCGGCAGCCGGCGCCCCGTCGGGCGTGCGCAAATCGCAGAACATGCGCGCCACGCCATCGTCGCTCGGGCGCCATGGCAGCACTTGGAAAGTCGACGGATCAGGGTGCACGAGCATATCGGAATCTTGCAAACTCGCAAGCCCGTCGATAGACGAGCCGTCAAAGCCGATGCCTTCTTCAAACGCGATTTCGATATCGGAAGGCGTAATGGCGACATTTTTCAGATTGCCGAAAATATCGGTGAACCACAATCGCAAAAAGCGAATGTTGCGCTCTTCGATTTGCTTGATGACATATTGCTTCGTATCAATCATGAAAGCCCCCTGACGGCCGTTTTGAGCAAAGTCCGCTTGCGGCGAAAAGCGGACCGCAGTTATCAGGAATAATAGCATCGTGGGTGTTTATGCGGCTGTTAAAGGAATGTTACGAAGAAAACTCGAATCTATGAATAAGCGCCCGAACGAATTCGGGCGCTTCGGGCGCTTCTCTTCAATTGTTTCGCCAAACAACGCTTGTCGCTATACGCCCAAACGTTTCGCCATCACACGATTTGCCTCAAGCTCAACGGCATCGTCGAGCGGAGCCAGTTCGAGCGCATCGCCGCGACGGTCAAAGGCCTGCGCGATAAGATAGTCGGCAACCTGCGGGTTTTTCGGCAACAGGGGGCCATGCAGGTAGGTGCCAACAAGGTTGCCCTGATGCACGCCCTCAAAACCGTCTTCGCCATTGTTGCCGAACGTCTTGCCGAGCACGCGGCCGAGCGGCTTTGCGTCGGGGCCGAGCGTCGTGCGTCCGCCGTGGTTTTCGAACCCGACAATCGGCGCATCGCAAATATCGCTTTGAATAACGGCATTGCCGATAAGACGGCCCTCGCCGCGCACGGTTTCCATATCGATGACCCCAAGGCCTTCGACCACCACATCGTCCATGGCGTAGCTATGACCCAAGAATTGGTAGCCGCCGCATACCGCGAGCAGCACGCCGCCATCGGCCACATAGGCGGAAAGCTCGCTTTTTCGCGCGACCATGGCGTCTTTCACGATCATTTGCTCTCGATCGGCGCCACCGCCGATGAACACGATATCGGCTTGCGAGAAATCCATGGCGTCGCCCATGCCAATCTCGCGCACCTCGACGGGCAAACCGCGCCACTGCAAACGACGCGTAAGGGCAATCACGTTGCCACCATCGCCGTAGAGGTTCAAAAGCTCGGGGAACAAATGCACGATGGTAAGCGGCTTCACATCGTCGCGCACCGAGGGCATGTGGGCCCATTTCAAAGAATCGACCATGGCTTACTCCTCCCCCTTCGCGGTGGCTTCAAGGCCTTCGAGCTCGCGGCGAACGGCCGGCAGCGCGGTGTAGTTCGCAATGATGTACACCTTGCCATCGTCGGCGCCCGTCGCAGCCAGCACATCGGCCACGTTCTCAACGATTTCGGCCTGGATGCCCGCATACTTCAGACGTACCTGCATATCGTTCGCACGCGTGCCGCCCACAAAGGCGCGCAGGCCCTCAATCTGCGACCAGCGTTCGAAGTCGATATCCCAAAACCACGACACGTCGTGACCGTCGGCGTCGTTGTCGTTCACGAACAGCGCGAGCACGCGACCGCGCTCGTTGAGCACGATGCGAATGTTTTGGTTGAAGCCCGTGGGATTCTTCGCGAGGTTCGTCATGACCTTGCGCTCTCCCAAATCAAACGTTTGAAGGCGACCGTTCGTCGGGTGGTACTCGCGCACGGCGGCCTGATAGTTTTCGAAAGACACGATGCTCGACAGCTTCGAGATGACATAGGCGGCAAACACGTTGTACACCATGTAGGCGCCCGTGTGCCCCGTATGCACGCTGCGGCCATCGATATCGAACACGAAGCCGTCTTCCTCCAGACGCACATTCGTCGCCGCAAAAGCGAGCTCGGGACGCGCCCACCCGCAATCGGGACAACGATAGGCGCCGAGCTGGCCATAGTGCACGTAATCATATTCCAGGGCGCCGCCGCACTTTTGGCAGAAACGGCTGTCGGAAATGCGGTCGGCGGAAAGGCCCATGTCGCTCGCGATGCCGAACGCAAGCGCTTTGTTGGGAATGCGGTCGGCAATGGCCGCGCACAGCGGATCGTCGCCATTGAACACGAACGTGGTTTCAGGCGTTTTCGCGAGCGCTTCGGCGATGGTGGCCTGAATGCGGTCGATTTCGCCAAAACGGTCGAGCTGGTCGCGGAACAGGTTCAGCAGCATGAAATAATGCGGGCGAAGGCGAGGCAGCACATACTTGGTGTACATCTCGTCGCATTCGAAGCAGCCCACGGGCGCCTGCGCGGCGCTCGCGGCGTCGACAACCTTCGACGTGTCAGGCGCGAGCATGAGCGACGTCACGATGCCCGACTGCAGGTTGTTTCCCTCGCGATTGCAATACAGCGGCACGCCCGCAGTTTGCAAGCAATCGGCAACGAGGTTCGTGGTGGTGGTTTTGCCGTTTGTGCCCGAAATCACAGCTACGGGATTCACATTTTTCGCCAGGTCGACCAAAACCATGGGGTCAACCTTAAGCGCCATGGCGCCTGGAATATTACCGGCCGAGCGATGCATGAACGTTTCGCCGCCCCATCGGGCCGCTCGGCCCAAAGCCACGGCAGCCGCCGCACGAATTCCCATATATGTCACCTCGCGAATATCGCCACAACAAGAAAGGGGCATGCGGCCCCTTTCGCTTCGTGTCATTCTATCATTGGCGCCAATGCGTCACCCGCAGACCTGTTAAACGCTCAGAGCATTTAACAGGTCTGCCGAATAAACGTCAGCGAACACGAGCCCATGAATCTAGCCGCAAGGCCAGACTAGCAGTAGAAAAGCATGTCGTCGTACGTCGGAACGGGCCAATAGTCGCTTGCGACAATAGGCTCCATGGCGTCAACCGCAGCACGCAGGGCATCCATCGCGGGGCGCACCTTGTGGGCGTACGCGTTGGCCTGCTCTTGGGAATCGGCAATCGCCTCGGCCGCGACATGGGCATCGCGCAAAGCATCGAGGCCATCGTAAATCGCGTTCACGCCTTCGGTGAGCGTCTTGAGCTCTCGATGCTCGTGCGACATGGGCGCATCGGGCATCGCGGCGGTCACCGTGGTAATGCCCTTGGCGATCTTCGTGGCATACGCACTAATCACGGGCAAATACGTGCGACGCGCCATGACTTCCATGGTGTTCGCTTCAATATTCATGAGCTTGTTGTACTTCTCAAGCTTCACCTCGTAACGGCTGCGTGCCTCGACGGGCGAAAGCACGCCCATCTCAGAGAACAGCTCGAGGTTCTTCTCGGCAACGAAGCACGGCAGGGCATCGGCGGTCGTGGCGAAGTTGCACAGGCCACGGCGCTCGGCTTCGACATGCCATTCCTCAGAATAGCCGTCGCCCGAGAACAGGATGCGCTTGTGCGCCTGCAGGCTCTTGCGAACCCAATTGAGCGCGGCATGCTCGAATTCCATGTCGCCGCGCGCCTCCATGGCATCGGCGAATTCCTTGAGCGTTTTCGCCACGGCGGTGTCGAGCACGGTATTCGCATCGGACACATTCACGCTCGAGCCCGGCATGCGGAATTCGAATTTGTTGCCCGTAAAGGCGAAGGGGCTCGTACGATTGCGGTCGGTCGTGTCGCGCTCGAGGTTCGGCAGTACGTCAACGCCGAAGTCGAGCTGCTCGCGCAACGTATGCGCGGCAGTTTCGCCCGAGGTAAGCGCGTCGATGATGCTCGAAAGCTCATCGCCCAAGAAGATCGAGATAATGGCCGGCGGAGCCTCATGCGCGCCCAAGCGATGATCGTTTCCGCAGCTTGCAACGCTCATGCGCAGCAAGTCTTGATAATTGTCGACCGCTTCAATAACACAGGTAAGGAATACGATGAACTGCAAGTTCGCCTCAGGCGTGTCGCCCGGGTCGAGCAGGTTCTCATCCTCGGTGCCGAAGCTCCAGTTGTTGTGCTTGCCCGAGCCGTTAATGCCCTCAAACGGCTTTTCGTGCTGCAGGCACACAAGGCCATGGTGGCTCGCGAGCAGCTTCATCATTTCCATGGTGAGCAGGTTCTCGTCAACCGCGCGATTCGCGTTGCAGAACACTGGGGCGAGCTCATGCTGGCAAGGCGCGACTTCGTTGTGCTTGGTTTTCGCGGCAACCGCGAAGCCCCACAACTCGTCGTCGAGCTCTTTCATGAACGAATTCACCGTAGGGCGAATGGCGCCGAAGTAATGTTCGTCGAGCTCTTGGCCCTTGCACGGCGGTGCGCCAAACAGTGTGCGGCCGCACACGATGAGGTCTTGGCGACGCTCGTAATCTTTTTCAGAAATAAGGAAGTATTCCTGCTCGGTGCCCACGTTGACCGTGACGTGAGCGGGATTTTTGCCGAACAGCGCAAGCACGCGTTTCGTCTGCTTGTCGAGCGTGGCCATAGAGCGCAGAAGCGGAGTCTTCTTGTCGAGCGCCTCGCCCGAATACGAGCAAAACGCCGTGGGCACGCACAGCACTTCGTCTTTAATGAATGCGGGGCTCGTGGGGTCCCACGCGGAATAGCCGCGCGCCTCAAACGTTGCGCGCAAACCGCCATTGGGGAAGCTCGATGCATCGGGCTCGCCCTGAACGAGCTCTTTGCCCGAGAATTTCACAATCGCCGTGCCATCGCCCACCGGATCGAGAAAAGCGTCGTGCTTTTCCGACGTGATGCCCGTAAGGGGCTGGAACCAGTGCGCGAAATGCGTGGCGCCATGCTTGAGGGCCCATTCCTTCATGCCGTGGGCGACAGCGTTTGCCACGTCAAGATCGAGCGGCTTGCCCTCCTTCACGGTTTCAGAAAGCTTCTTGTACACGTCAGAGGGCAAATACTCCTTCATAACGTGATCGGAGAAGACCATGGTTCCATAACGACTCGTGAGGTCGGCGTTCATGTGGGCTCCTAAATCGATTGTTCGTTCAGCGAAAACAAGGCCGTGGCGTGCCTTCATAAAAGTTTCCACCATGTTTCGAAAGCCATTCTAACGGTATGCGTGCGCTTTCGCCGCCTAAAGCGCGCAAGCGGCAAAAACTATACGAATCAATGCAAGACGGTCGTCGCACGACGACGGGTGCATGCCCCGCAACCAAAACGCCCCGCTTCATACCAAAGCGGGGCGCTCTTCATGGTTTTCAGGAAAGGCGCAGCGACGTGTTGAGCCAATCGCTGTCGGGCCGACAAATGAGCCTTGCATTGTTGTAAGCCATCTTCATGGTAAGAATCGTTTGCCCAATATAGGCCCCCGATTCCATAAGCTCAACGACAAGCGCGACATCGGGCTGCTCGTTTTCGGTAAGATCGAGCGGAAGAAGCAGGCTCATCGTGTTCTTTGTGGGATAAAATGCCGGAACGGCCGTTTTGAAATTCCACTCGACACGCTTTTGGGCAAGCTCGATAGCGTCATCGAGCCTATTGATAAGCCTGCGCTTGATTCTCACGTTGTCCTCGACAGCCTCGCGAAGCTCATCGTACGCGGCGCGTCTCGACGTGTCGTCCTCGGCATGCATCGTTTTGTCGAGCGCCTCTATCGCATCATCTGCGCCACGAAGCTCTTCAGCGAGAAACGCCTTCGGCAATCGGTCGATGTTGTCGAGAAGAATGTGGTCGACATCGCGCTGAAGCGTTCGACTCCCGTCAAAAAGCAGGTCGTCTTTCTTTTCAACATACGACGCCCTTTGCGGCAGAGGCTCAAACGAAGCCACGAGCTTCTTTCCCCACATTCTCGAACCCGCTTTACAGAACGCCTCGAAGCGCCAAGGCTGCTCCATGTTCGACGGAGAGAAGCACGCATAAATCGCCTCATACGTTGCGTCGACGAGGCCCGTATTGAATGCGGCGATTCCCCTTTCGCGGTTTTCGAGCACTTTGCCCTCAGCCTGCAACCTATAGAAGGTATACGTGAGATAGCTTTTGAGAATCGAATTCGACTTCGGCTCGTCGTCGGCTTCGAACCCCCACTTTTCAGCGAGCGCCATCTCGGCAAGGCTTTCGATTGTATCGTCGAAATTCCCCAGGTAGGCCCAATCGAAAAGCGCGTGGCCAGCGCGCACCTTTTGCCGAGCGAAGTTGTCCACGAAGCAGACATGCCACGGCAGTGCGCCCGGCCTTTCCGCCCCGCGATCGCGTTTGATGGAAACCTCGACGAGCGTTTCTCCGTCGTCGCGCACGATGCTCACGGGGAAAATGACCTTGCCTTCGTAATATCGAAGCACGCGGTTGGACAGCGCATAGTCCCAATCGCGATTCAGCAATTCCAATACGTCGATATTGCGCTGCTCATATTCGGCAATCTGTTCGTTGCGGCGCTGCGACACCCAGACGAACGAAGAAAACTCGGCATCCATTGAATCGAGCTCGTTCAAAACGGCGAGGGGCACAGGGTTCACGAGATAATCTTCAGATTCCTGCATACCCGCAAAACCGTCCTCCATAAGCGCCGGGAGCGGCTCTTTGGGGAGTCGGGGCTTTTCCGATTCGGCCTTCGCCTCGGCAACGCAATCGCGACGCAGCTTCATATGCTCGACAATGGGAACATACGACAGAAACCACGCAAGCCCGCCTTCCTGTGCATTCTCAGAGATAGAGAGCTCAACGGCCTCGCCATTCGCCATTTCGATATGCGTTGGGAAGCTAATCGTTTTCGCGTTGTGCATGCGCAATGCGCCCTGAGAAAAAGCCTCACGCCAGTCGGCGCTAACAAGACTCATGAAGTCGAGACCCGGCCCATACAGGCTCGAGAGTTTCGACCTCGACGCATACGGAATGAAAGCGAGCTTCAGCAAATCGTCCGACAACTCGCCAAGAAGCCCTGCAGGAACGGGGGCTTCGACATATTTCTGCAAGCGAGCAGCGCTTGCGATGAGCTGGCGATCGGCGTCGCATAAAAGGCCTTCGTTCATCTGCTGCTCATCCATAGAGGTCTCCTTGACTCTCAATACATACCGTCGCGATTCGTTGGGTTTCGCGCTTGTGTTCGCCCAGCGTTATTCTGCCAGAAAATCGATGGCATATTGGGCGGCAAGCGCCGCACCGTTTTTCAGAACGCTTTCATCGACCGTATAGTACCCGCTGTGCTGAGGATACACCGCATCAACATCGGGGTTTCGGCAGCCAAGGAACACAAACACGCCAGGCACGATATCGAGATATTCGCTGAAGTCTTCACCTGCGAGGGTACCTTCGTAATCGCTTACCGCCTCTTCGCCGAACAGCTTCACGACAGACTTGCGGCAACGCTCGGCGCATTCGGAATCGTTCGACAAGCCGGCATTGCCTTCTTGATACGTGAGTTTCGCCTTCGCGTTGAACGCTTTCGCCGAACGCTGGATAAGATGTTCCAGGCGCTCGGGCATGGCTTTGCGCGTTTTGTCGCTCCACGTACGAATCGTGCCCGTAAGGTAGGCCGAGCCAGCCATGATGTTGCGGGCTTCGCCTCCATGGATTTCGCCCACGGTAACCACGAGGGGCTCGAAGGGGGAAATGTCGCGGCTCACAAGAACCTGAAGCGCCACCACGATTTCGGCCGCAACCACCACGGCATCGACGCCTTTGTGGGGCATGGAGCCATGAGCGCTCACGCCTTTGATGTCGATACGGAACCAGTCGGTGTTGGCCATGCGCTGACCAGGTGCGCATGAAATAGTTCCCGCATCGACTTCGCTCCAAATATGCGTGCCGAAAATCGTATCGACGCCATCGAGCGCCCCCGCCTTGATCATCATGCGAGAGCCAACGGAGCATTCCTCGGCAGGCTGGAACAGCAAGCGCACTTCCCCATGGATTTCATCGGTCATGCCCAAAAGAATGCGCGCCGCGCCGAGCAGCATGGACATATGGCAGTCGTGGCCACACGCATGCATGACGCCTTCGTTTTCCGACGCATACGGAGCGCCCGTGAGCTCGGTTACGGGCAGGGCGTCAATGTCGCTTCGCAGCGCGATGCGACGGCGCGGATTTCCCTCTGCGTCATACGCATCGGGCGCCGTTCCTTTGATGGTCGCGATAATACCGTTTCCAGGTACGCGGGTGTATTCGATGCCCATAGAGGCAAGACGCCAGCAAAGGGCATTTGCCGTCTCGGTCTCTTTCAGCGATAGCTCGGGATGCTTATGGAAATAACGGCGCTCAGCGATGATTTCCTTCTCCATGTCTGCCGCGCGTTGCTTGATTTCCTCGCTGACTTTGCAGCACTCCTGGTTGCGCTGCTTTTTCTTGGCTTTTTCGGCGCTTGACATCTCGCGTACCTTCCTCGCCCATACCGGCGTTTTACATATTCCTCATTCAACCCTAACACAAGCATGCTACGGCGGCGATCACAAGGGTGTGAGCTGCGCTCACGATTCGTATCTTTGCCATAGTTCGCAACCGCCCATTCCACTGGCGGCTCAAAGAAGGCGCCCAACAATGAGAAACCCCACGGGCGCGCTTGCCCCAAACGCAAAAATGCCGCCCCGGTTTCCCGGAGCGGCATTCAATGTCGTTTATGCGACTCGCACGTTACTCTTCGTCTTCGTCAGACTCAGCTTCGTGCTTCTCGCTCGTCTCGCCGAAGCCCAAGTCGCCCAGGCCGCCCAGCAGGGCGTCAAGTTCGCTCAGGTCGCGATGATAGCTGCGCGGCGGCAGAGCCTCGCCCAGCATTTCCTCGCCTTCGGTGTTGAACGTCGCCGGCGAATCGCCGCCGATGAGCACCGTGTCGTCGGGGCTGAAGACCATGTCGAGCAACTGGCTCATGTCGTCGTTGGACGCAGCCAGGTCGTCCTCGATGAGATAGCTCAGGCTATGCTCAGCAAGGCCGGTCTTGAGCTCTTCGATAGCCTTGGCGCCAATGCCTTCGATGCGCAAAAGCTCATCTTCGGTGTAGCCGACCAAGTCGCCAACGGTCTCGATGCCCGCTTCGCTGAACTTGTTAGCCCAACGCTGCGAAACGCCCAGGTCGTCGTAGAGGTACAGACGCGCGTCCTCGTCGGAGAGCTGGTTAGCGCGGCCACCACGGAAGCTGCCGCCACCGAAGTAGTTGCCGTAGCCACCCATGTAGTTCTCGTCGAGCGACCAGTCCTGAGGCTGGGGCAGCAGGTCTTCGATTTCGCGAAGCTCACGCGGCGCGTAATCGGGCAGCTGCTCTTCACCCTCGGGATGCACGGGAGCACCCTTGTAGGTGAGGCCGACCTTGTGGTAACGAGGAAGACCCGTACCAGCAGGAATCGGCTTGCCGATGATGACGTTCTCCTTCAGGCCGGCGAGAACGTCGGTCTTGCCTTCGATCGCGGCATCGGTGAGAACCTTGGTGGTCTCCTGGAACGACGCGGCCGACAGGAACGAGTCGGTAGCCAGCGAAGCCTTGGTGATACCGAGCAGCAGAGGCTGGCCCACGGGGGGCTGCTTGCCTTCTGCAATGAGTTCGTTGGCAACGCGCTCGAACTCGTGGCGGTTCACCTGACGACCGGGCAGAAGCTCGGAATCGCCGGCTTCCATAACAACGACCTTGCGCAGCATCTGACGCGCGATGACCTCGATGTGCTTGTCGTTGATGTCTACACCCTGGGACACGTACACGTCCTGGACCTGGGCAACGATGTAGCGCAGCGTGGTATTCGGGTCGGTCAAACGCAGCAAGTCGTGCGGGTTCACAGAACCCTTGGTGAGCTGCTGGCCAACCTTCACAGCGCAGCCGTCGATGATGCCAGGCAGCATCTGCGCACGCGCCGAAACGACGTACTCGCGGAAGTTGCCCTCGGTGTCATGCACGGTGAGCGTTTTGGTGGTCTTGTCGCCGGTAATCTGCAGGGTACCTGCGATTTCAGCGAGCACAGCCTGGCCCTTAGGCTTGCGAGCCTCGAAAAGCTCGGTAACACGAGGCAGACCGTGCGTAATGTCGTCGCCAGCAACGCCGCCGGCGTGGAACGTACGCATGGTGAGCTGCGTGCCCGGCTCGCCAATGGACTGAGCGGCGATAATGCCGACTGCGGTGCCAATGTTCACCGGACGGCCCGTGGCCAAGTCCCAACCGTAGCACTTCTGGCACACGCCATGCTCAGCGTGGCAGGTCATGACCGTGCGAATGACGACCGTGTCAATGCCGGCAGCCTCAAACGCCTTGAGCTGATCCATGCTGGTGATGTAATCGCCAGCGAGCAGATCGCCCGTGTCCTCGAGCAGGCAGCGACCGATGAGGTTCTCGTCGATCTCGCCCTTCTCGTTGTGCAGCGGGTAGGGAACGCCCTCGGGCGTGCCGCAGTCGATCTCGCGAACGATAACGTCCTGCGCGACGTCGACCAGACGACGGGTCAGGTAACCCGAGTCAGCCGTACGCAGAGCGGTGTCGGTCATGCCCTTACGAGTGCCGTGCGTGGAGATGAAGTACTCCAGAACCGAAAGGCCCTCGCGGAAGTTCGACTTAACCGGGCGGTCGATGGTGCCACCCTTGGTGTTGCCCATGAGGCCGCGCATACCAGCCAGCTGGCGAATCTGCTTGATGTTACCACGAGCACCAGAGTCGGCCATCATGTAGATGGGGTTGTACTGGTCGAAGTTGGCAGCCATGGCCTCGCCGATTTCCTCGGTGGTGTCGTTCCAAATGTCAACGACCTGCTTATGGCGCTCTTCAGGGCTCATGAGGCCCATCTCGTAGTCTTCATCGATTGCGTCGACCTTGGCGTCGGCAGCGGCAAGCAGCTCAGCCTTGTTCGGCGGCATGGTGGCGTCGAAAACGGACACCGTGATGCCGGCCTTGGTGGCGTAGTGGTAGCCAGCGTTCTTCAAGCCATCCAAAATGGCAGGCATATCGGAAACGTCGTAGCGGTTCGAGCACTCTTCAATGAGGCGGCCGATTTCCTTTTTGTTCACAACGTAGTTGACGAACTGATGGTCCTCAGGCAGCACGTTGTTGAAGATGATGCGGCCGATGCTCGTTTCGAAGCGCTCGCCGGCTTTCACGGTCTCGAAATCGCTGAACGATTTCGCAATCTGCATGTCGCGCGTAGCACGAACAGAGATGCGAGCCTGAATGTCTACGCCCGTACCAGCCTCGAACTCGTCGAGCGCGTCCTTGACGCTCGCGAAAACGCGGCCCTCGCCCGGGAAGCCATCGCGAACCGTGGTGAGGAAGTACATACCGATGATCATGTCCTGGGTAGGAATGGTCAGCGGGCGGCCATGAGCCGGCGACTTGATGTTGTTGGCGGACAGCATGAGCACGCGAGCCTCAGCCTGGGCTTCGTTGCCCAGCGGCACATGCACAGCCATCTGGTCGCCGTCGAAGTCGGCGTTGAACGCAGTGCAAACCAACGGGTGCAGCTTGATGGCCTTACCCTCGACGAGCACGGGCTCGAAGGCCTGGATGCCCAGACGGTGCAGGGTAGGTGCGCGGTTCAGCAGCACGGGGTGGTCGACGATGACCTCTTCGAGGACATCCCACACGTAGCTTGCGCCACGGTCGACAGCGCGCTTAGCAGCCTTGATGTTGGCGGCGTACTCGAGCTCGACCAGGCGCTTCATAACGAAGGGCTTGAACAGCTCCAGAGCCATCTGCTGCGGCAAGCCGCACTGGTGAATCTTCAGCTGAGGACCAACGACGATAACCGAACGGCCAGAGTAGTCGACGCGCTTGCCGAGCAGGTTCTGGCGGAAGCGGCCCTGCTTGCCCTTGAGCATGTCAGAGAGCGACTTCAGCGGACGGTTGCCCGGACCCGTGACGGGACGGCCACGACGGCCGTTGTCGAACAGCGAGTCGACAGCTTCCTGAAGCATGCGCTTCTCGTTGTTCACGATGATCTCGGGGGCACCGAGGTCGAGCAGGCGCTTCAAACGGTTGTTGCGGTTGATCACGCGACGATACAGGTCGTTGAGGTCGCTCGTTGCGAAGCGGCCACCGTCGAGCTGCACCATGGGGCGCAAATCGGGCGGAATAACCGGAATGACGTCAAGAATCATATCGGAAGGCTTGTTGTCGCTCTTCATGAAAGCGTCAACAACCTTCAGGCGCTTAATAGCCTTGGCGCGCTTCTGGCCCTTGCCATTCTCGATGGTATCTTTGAGCTCTTCGGCAACAGCCTCCAGGTCCATGTCGTCAAGCAGGTCGCGCACGGCCTCGGCGCCCATTCCGCCACGGAAGTAGTCGCTGTAGTTCATGCGCATCTCGCGATACAAGGCCTCGTCGGGCACGAGCTGCTTCGGCACGATCTTCAAAAACGCGTCGAACGCCTCGGTACGCAGAGCCTTGCGCTCGTTGTATTCGTCATAGATGTCGGCGATTTCAGCCTCGACCTCTTCGGGCTCCATGCGCTCGTCGTCGTCGATTTCGTCGGCGAACTCGTCGTCTTCCGGAACGTATTCCGTGGACAGACGGCGGGTGGCCTCGATCAGGCGATCGCGCTCGGCATCGAGTTCTTCAAGGTCGGCGGCGAGCTCGTCGCGCAACTCTTCGACATCCTCATCGCGAGCCTCGGTATCGACCCAGGTCACAATGGAGCTGGCGAAGTACAGAACCTTCTCGAGCTCTTTCGGGGCAATGTCAAGCAGGTAGCCCAAGCGGCTCGGGGAGCCCTTGAAGTACCAGATGTGGCTCACGGGAGCCGCAAGCTCAATGTGGCCCATGCGCTCGCGGCGAACCTTGCTGCGGGTAACTTCGACGCCGCAGCGCTCGCACACGATGCCCTTGAAGCGAACGCGCTTGTACTTGCCGCAGGCGCATTCCCAGTCTTTGGTGGGGCCAAAAATTTTCTCGCAGAACAAGCCGTCCTTTTCGGGCTTGAGCGTGCGGTAGTTGATGGTTTCGGCCTTCTTGACCTCGCCATGCGACCAGCTGCGAATATCCTCGGCGCTCGCGAGAGAGATGCGCAGGGCGCTGAAGTTGCTCACGTCGTAATCGCTCATTTACTCTTCCTCTCCTTCGCCGAAGGTGGACTTCGGCTCATCGGAGCCAATCAGGCTCTCGACATCGGGGTTCGCGTCGGTCACGTCGTTCATCATGCTCTGAAGGTCGGCAGCGATGTCGCTTAAGGCATCGGCCTGCTCCTTCTCGGTCTTGGAAGCGTCGTTCATCATGTTCGAGAGCATGTCGTCGTCACCCTCGTTGTGATGACGGCTCGCCATAGCCGCCTTGGCTTCGAGCTCGGCGGCGTCGAAGTCGATCGCCTTGTGGTCTTCGCCGATCATCTCGACGTTGAGGCCCAAGGACTTGATTTCCTTCAACAGAACCTTGAACGACTCGGGCACCTCCGCGGGCGGGATGTTCTCGCCCTTGACGATGGCCTCATACGCCTTCACGCGGCCCGACGTGTCGTCGGACTTGATGGTCAAAATCTCCTGCAGCACGTTGGAAGCGCCGTACGCGTACAGCGCCCAAACTTCCATCTCGCCGAAGCGCTGGCCGCCGAACTGGGCCTTGCCGCCGAGAGGCTGCTGGGTGATGAGGCTGTAAGGGCCGGTCGAACGAGCGTGGATCTTGTCGTCGACCATGTGGCCCAACTTCAAGATGTACGGGAAGCCGACCGTGATGGGCTCGCGGAAGCGCTCGCCCGTGCGGCCGTCGTAGAGCCACGTCTTGCCAAACTCATTGAGCTGCGGCACGAACTCGTCGCGGGCCTTATCGCCGTACTTCGCATGATTCAGGTTAATGAGGTTGCGGTTCGCCTTGCCAATGACGTCGACGATTTCTTCCTCGGTCGCGCCGTCGAACACGGGGGTTGCGACGTACTTCGGACCCTCGACGGCCTCGGTGGTTTCGGCCTCATCGGACCAACCCCACTTAGCAGCCCAGCCAAGGTGGCATTCGAGCAGCTGGCCGACGTTCATACGGGAAGGAACGCCCAAGGGGTTCAACATGACGTCAATCGGCGTGCCGTCGGCGAGGTAAGGCATGTCTTCAACAGGCAGAACGCGAGAGATAACACCCTTGTTGCCGTGGCGGCCAGACAACTTGTCGCCCTGCTGCACCTTACGCTTCTGAGCGATGTACACGCGCACGAGCTCGTTGACGCCCGGAGCCATGTCGTCGCCGTTTTCGCGGCTGAAGCGATAGATGCCCACAACGCGTCCGCCAGCACCATGAGGCACCTTGAGGGACGTGTCGCGAACCTCGCGAGCCTTGTCGCCGAAGATGGCGCGCAGCAGGCGCTCCTCAGCGGTGAGCTCGGTTTCGCCCTTCGGGGTGACCTTGCCGACCAGAACGTCGCCAGGGAACACCTCGGCGCCAACGCGAATGATGCCGTCGGCATCGAGGTCGGCGATCATGTCGTCGGAGATGTTCGGAATCTCGCGGGTGATTTCCTCGGGGCCGAGCTTCGTGTCGCGAGCGTCGACTTCGTATTCGGAAATATGGATAGACGTGAGCAGGTCTTCAGCAACAACGCGCTCGGACACGATGATAGCGTCCTCGTAGTTGTAGCCTTCCCAGGTCATGTAAGCGACCATGAGGTTCTGACCAAGCGCCAGCTCTGCGTGGTCGCAGCTGGGGCCGTCGGCCAAAACGTCGCCCGCATGGACTTCGTCACCCTTGCGCACGATAGGCTTGTTGTTGATGCAGCCGCTCTGGTTGGAACGCTGGAACTTCGGAACCAGGTACTCGTCGAACTCGCCTTCATCATTCTTGATGATGATGGTAGAGCCGTCGACGTAGTCGACCACGCCAGGGTTCTGGGCAACGAGCACTTCGCCCGAGTCAACCGCGATGCGGTGCTCGATGCCAGTGCCGACGTACGGCGCGTGGGGCTGCAGCAAAGGCACAGCCTGACGCTGCATGTTCGAACCCATGAGGGCGCGGTTTGCGTCGTCGTGCTCCAAGAACGGAATGAGCGAGGTAGCGACAGAAGTCATCTGACGAGGAGACACATCCATGTAGCCAACGCGCTCGGGAGCGACTTCCTCGGGCTCGCCGAAGACGCCGTCGGCGTCACGAGTGCGGCACAGAATCTTTTCAGACGGCACGAACACGCCATCGATGGTCTCGCCGAACACGCGCGTCTCGGGATCGAACTTCTCCATAGCCTGGGCGATGGCGTAGTTCTCTTCCTCGTCGGCGGTGAGGTAGTCGACCTCATCGGTCACCTTGCCGTCGATAACGCGACGATACGGGGTCTCGATGAAGCCGTAGCTGTTCACTCGGGCGAAAGTCGCCAGCGAACCGATAAGGCCGATGTTCGGGCCTTCAGGCGTCTCGATGGGGCACATGCGGCCGTAGTGCGAATTGTGAACGTCGCGAACCTCGAAGCCTGCGCGCTCGCGCGACAGACCGCCAGGGCCCAGAGCAGACAGACGACGCTTGTGCGTGATGCCTGCGGCGGGGTTTGCCTGGTCCATGAACTGCGACAGCTGCGAAGAGCCGAAGAATTCCTTGATGGCAGCCACAATGGGGCGAATGTTCACGAGGCTCTGCGGAGTGATTTCGTCAGGCTCCTGCATGCTCATGCGCTCGCGCACAACGCGCTCCATGCGCGAAAGGCCGATGCGGAACTGGTTCTGGATGAGCTCGCCGACCGTGCGGATACGACGGTTGCCGAAGTGGTCGATGTCGTCGACCTGATAGCCCTCTTCGCCCTCGTGAAGGGCAACGATGTAGCGCATGGTTGCGACGATGTCTTCAATGGTGAGCGTAGAAGCGTCGAATTCGGGATCGAAGCCGAGCTTCTTGTTCGCCTTGTAGCGGCCGACCTTGGCGAGGTCGTAGCGCTGCGGGTTGAAGAACAGGCCGTCGAGCAGCGTGCGCGCGGAGTCAATCGTAGGAGGCTCGCCCGGACGGAAACGCTTGTACAGCTCGATGAGCGCCTCTTCCTTGGTGGTCGCGGGGTCGCGATCGAGCGTGCGCAGAACCATCTCGGAGCTGCCGAGGATATCGATGATTTCTTCGCGGGTGTCGGCGATGCCGAGGGCGCGCAAAAGCAGCGTGGCCGGCTGCTTGCGCTTGCGGTCGATGCGAACCGACAGAATGTCGCGCTTGTCGGTCTCAAACTCGAGCCATGCGCCGCGAGAAGGAATAACCTTCGCGCCGTAGATGGTCTTGTCGGACGTCTTGTCGCGCTCGGCGCTGAAATAGATGCCGGGCGAACGAACGAGCTGGGAAACCACAACGCGCTCGGTGCCGTTAATAATGAACGTGCCACGAGGGGTCATGAGCGGGAAATCGCCCATAAACAGGTCGTTCTGATCTTTGATTTCGCCGGTCTCGCGGTTGATGAAACGAATCTTGGCATAGAGGGGCGCCTGGTAGGAGACGTCTTTCTCTTTGCATTCGTCGACGGTGTACTTCGGTTCGCCGAAGTGATGCTCGCCGAGCTCGACGCACATATCTTTGGTCGAATTCTCGATGGGGCACACGTCGTTGAAGGCTTCGGTAATGCCTTCTTCCATGAACCACTTGAAACTGTCGGTCTGGATGGCGATGAGGTTGGGGACATCGACGATGCCAGGGATCTTCGCAAACGAATGACGCTCCCTGTATACGCCGGCGCCGGTCTTTTCTGCCTTGGCCACAGGTCTTCCTTCCTTTGGGGTAAAAAGACGATATTCTTACCGTTTCGGCAGCCCTTTGGACATGCTTCCACGGCTAATTACGCAAACGAAAAATTTAAACACATTAAGAAATTAAGTCAAGACTTTTTTTCACGAACTGTGTTGAGTTTCTGGTTTTAGAGATTTCCCTCAAGGGCTGGAACAGGCAAAATGGCATGCGGCAATCTTTTTGCGCTTTAGTTTCTTTTAGATAGTAACGCCTTGAAACCGTTAAACGCTACGAGCATTTAACAGGTGGCGAGCTCAAAGATGCAGCACCCACGGGGACAAAATTGGGCAAGAAAAAGCCGCCCTTTCGAGCGGCTTTCAAGAAACATCCGCTGCCCTAAGGGCACGCTTTGGGGAAGATCGAGGCCCTCGGAGAGAGAAGACAGCGCGAATGCTTACAGCGAGTGATTCATGCTCGTACGAGTCTGCGCGACCTCGAAGGCGGGGTCGAATGCGGGAAGCTCTTCGACCTGGTCTTTCTCGGCGCGAGAATCGAGCAGTGTGGCGGCAACGGTGCAGCCCACGATAATCGCGGCGCCCAGCACGCCCATCATCGAGAGCACCTCGCCGAGCACGAAGAAGGAAATGATCGCCGTAACAACGGGCTCAGAGCACAGGATGACCGAAACGGTCGCAGCGGGAATGTGCGCGAGGGCCTTATTCTGCAGCCAGAACGCCAAGCACGTGCCGGCGATGGCGAGGAAGGCAACCGCACCCCACGTGCCCACTGAAACGGTGCCGAAGGCAGGCGCGGGCTCGGTCGCAACCGCGCCGCCCAGCGAGAACAGGAAAGCTCCGCCGGTCTGCACGGCCGACATGGCGGCAGGGCCGATTTCAGAAAGGCCGCGTTCGGAGAGCACGATGCCCAGCGCGAACAAAGCGGAAGAGCCAAGGCCCACAAACTCGCCCATGCCGAACGACAGTGCGCCGCCGTTGCAGCACAGAAGGTACAGGCCCGCGAGTACCGCGATTTGCAGGACCAACGTGCTCAAGCGATACGTGCGGCGCATAAGCGCGAGCGCGATCACCGGCGTGAACAGCATCGGCAGAGAAATGAAGAAGCCCGCGTTGGTGGCGCTCGTCATATCGACGGCTAGCGAGCTCGCGACGAACGCGACCGCGTACACCACGCCGACGGGGAGCCACGCGCTCACGCGGGAGCCGCGCAGACCTTTGACGATTTGCTTACCAAACAGAGCCATGAACAAAGCGAAGGCCAGGCCAAAACGAAGGGTTTGGCACCACAGCGGAGAAACCTCGCCATAAGCAACCTTCATAACGACGTTGTCTGCGCCGTAGAAAATCGCCTGCAGCACAACGAATGCCGCAAATACCATGTTCTTACCCTGCGTCACTTTGAGCCGTCCTCTTTCTTCAATAAGCGCAAGAAGCTCCAAGGCCTTATCGAAGAGCCTTGAAACCACTTGCTTGTTTTGGGTGTTTACGGGAGCTTTATCGTCGTTTCGGCGGTCGCCATTGCCTACTTCGACTTCCCGATGATGCGTATACTACGAGGTTGTTGAAATAAAGTAAAACTAGAGTATTTTGTAATAGGTAAAGAGTTTCTTATACCCCGTTGATTTCACACGTAAAGAGGGGAATCGCAGGAGAAACGGTAGGTTTTCATGACGTCAAAGTATGAAGCCTTTGTGTTGGCGGCCGAGACGGGAAGCTTCAAAAGCACCGCCGAGCAGCTTGGCTACACCCAAGCGGGCATCAGCTACATGATGAGCTCGCTCGAATCTGAAATGGGCACGGCGCTTTTCGCGCGCGACCATTCGGGCGTTCGCCTCACCGAGGACGGCCGCAACCTTTTACCTTGGATTCAAGACGTGTGCACGAGCGAGCGAGCGCTTCAAGCGCGCTTGGGCGAAGTAAGACATTTGGAAAGCGGCACGGTGCGCGTCGCCGCGTTCGCATCGACCGCCATTCGCTGGCTGCCAGGCATCGTGGATGAATTCACAAGCGCTCATCCGAAAGTCGAACTCGAATTCGCATGTTTCGAAGACCAAAGAACAATCGAAGAGGGCGTGCTGCACGGAGAATTCGACTGTGGATTCATCGTTTTGCCGCCTCAAGAAAAGTTTTTCGTCATACCTCTGGTCCAAGACCCGATTTATGTCGCGCTGTCTCCGCACCATCCCCTCGCCCAAGAAGACTTTTTCCCTCGCGAGGCGCTTGCAAGCGAGCCGTACATCAAAATTCGAAACCCAGGCTACACCGAATTCGACGCTATATTCGATCGGCATGAGGTTGTGCCGCGCACGCGTTTCGTCATGGATAACGACTTCGCAGTTATGGGCATGGTGAACAAAGGCCTCGGCTACAGCCTTTTCCCAAAGCTCATTTTGCGCAAGGCGCCCTTCCAGCTTGCGCGCATCGAGCTGGAGATTCCCACCCACCGCGAACTTGGAATCGCCATGCGGTCATGGGACCGCGCCTCAATGGCCGCGAAAGCCTTCGTTGAAACCGTTCGAACCTGGGTTGCCGCTTGGGACGAGCGCGTTGAATTCGATGAACGCTGGGACAATCTGGGATAGCAGCAAACGCCGCACACGAAAAAGCTTTCGCATACGCAACGCGGCCGAGGCGCAATGCCCCGGCCGCGTTTTCGTTATTTTAGAAATGGCCCCGCAAGAAGATGCCGCGACTACGCCGGCAACCGAGGCGCCCCACGCGCGCATGGCGGCTACAAGGAAACATTGCCGCTGCTCCAGCAGCCGCTACGTCCACCTCTCGAATAGCGACTACAAGGAAAGCGCTTAGCCCTTGTAGTCTTTGCCCACGATGACCAAATAGGAGCCCTCATAGGTATAGCTGCCATCATTTACCGTAGGAGTGCCGCAGCCAAGCAGCTTAGCGATGCTCTTCGCGACGCTTTCGTCGGTTCCCTTGTCGTAAATGACGAGCGTCTTGTTGTAGTTGTACGAATCGGCATCGAGCGTATTCGTCACGTCGTAGCCTTTATTCGTAAGCGTGCTTGCAGCTGTGGCGGCAACACCCGATACGCCGCTTCCGTTTTGCACTTCGACCTGTTCACCGTGGCCATAGTCGGAAAGGCTCGACTCCTCGCCGCTCAAAACGGCTTGAGCCACCGCTTCGCCGCCAATACTGCCGTCGGTCACGCCGCCGTTATTCATTGATGCCGATTCGTCGGGCGTGGGAGAAAGGCCCTGGTCGATGCGCTTCATCATCGCCGCCCAGGCTTCGTTATTGCTGTATTCATACCAACCGCCATCTTCATACGATGAAATGGTCGGGTTCATGGTCGAATAAATATCGGTAGACGGATCCATACCGCGCATCGAATTGGCGACAGCGGCAATATCGGTCACCGACATGTCGGTGGTAACGTAATCGCACAGCGCCGTAACAGTGTTCGCCATGGTCGCCGGATCGCTGGCCAACAGCTTCTTCGCAATCGCGCCAAGCACCATGCGCTGGTTCGCCGCGCGATAGTAGTCGCCGCCGCCGTAACCGGCATCTTCGTAGGCATGGCGGCTGCGGCACAGAATAAGCGCCTGGTCGCCATTGATCGCCTGTTCGCCGGCAGAGAGGCTGCCACCCGCTTCGGGATCGTCGATATCGATGGACACATTCACATCGACTCCGCCAAGCGCATCGACGACCGCTTTGAAGCCATCAAAGTTGATTTCCGCATAATGGGAGATTGGCACGCCCGCAAATTCCGAAACCGTTTTCACCGCAAGCGACGGGCCGCCAAGCGCATAGGCGGCATTGATCTTATTTATGCCGTAGCCGTCGATATCAACCAGCGTATCGCGCTCAATGGAAACGAGCGTCACCTTCTTTTGCTGCGGATCGATGCGCGCGAGCATCATAGAGTCGCTGCGATACGCATCGCCAAATTCACCGCTCGCATCACGGTCTTCCGATTTGTCAGTGCCCATAAGGAGCATATAGAACGGTTCGGAAAGCGACTTGTCGACAAGCGCGCCGCGCGTTTCGTCATCGATGCCGAAGCTCAACTTGCCGTTGAGGATCCCCATATAGGCAAGCGCCGCGCCGCCGCCCACGAGCAACACCGCAAACAACGCTCCCATTACGCCACCAATGATTTTTCGGCGCTTCTTCTTTGCGCGAATGCGCGCATATTCAGCTTGAGTTGAATCGCGGGAAAACGATGCGGCGCGCTGGCGCGCACCCGTATCGCCATAAGCAGCGCGAGAATAGGAACGGGCGGCAGAAGCCTGGGGGCGCGATGTATCCTCGTTGCGGCGAGGGGTATTTGACCGACGAGACGACTCACCCGACGGGAAAGAATCAAAAGAGCTACGGTGCCGAGGGGCCATAGGTTTGCTCCTTGCTATCGAACGTCAAACGCGACGCGCTCAATGCACGCGCAAAACGAATAATTATCCTATCAGGCAAGATATGCATTGCGTCGACAATTCCACAAAAGCCCACAGCACTGAAAACCTCCTGAAAGGTTCACTACAAAAAAGGCGGCCGGAGCCGCCTTGGTTATTTCGGATTAATATGCACCACTCGTCGAGCCCGAGGCGCCATCGTATGCATCCGCTCCACCGCTCGATAGGCCGTCGGCCCCATACGCCGAACCGGCTCCAGAAGTACCGTAGTCATAATCATACGTGGAGGAATTCGACGACCCATAGTCCGACCCGTAGCTGCCGTCATAGCCAGAACCATAGCTGCCGCTTTCGTAGCCGGAATTGTAGCCAGAACCATAGCCGGAGCCCGTAGCCGAATCGTAACCGCCATAGCTCGAGCCGCCCGACGAGGCACTCGACCCCGAAAGCAAGCCGCCCGTTTCCTGGACGCCGGTTACGGTGCCATCGAGAGTTCCGCCGTTGTTGGTATTGCGCTCCTCGTCCTCATACGGCGGCAGGCCCGCATCGACACGCTCCATCATTTTGCGCCATGCGTTGTTGTCGCTGTATTCGTACCAAATATTGTTCTCGTACGATGCATACGTGGGGTTCATCGCCGACCAAATATCGTTATCGACATCAATGCCGCGCATGCTCGTGGCAACGGAAATAATATCGGTCACTTCCATGTCGGTCGTAACATAACTTGCCATGGCGGAAAGCGTATTGGTCATGGTGACGACGTCGGCAGACATGAGCTTCTTCGCAATTGCGCCGAGTACCATGCGCTGGTTCGCCATGCGGTAATAATCGCCCGATCCGTAATCGTCGTAGGCATGGCGGCTGCGGCACAGAATAAGCGCCTGGTCGCCATTGAGCGTTTGCTGGCCCGCTTCAACGCGTCCGCCCGCTTCGTCGTCATCAATGGCCATGGGAACATCGACTTCGATGCCTCCCAAGCCGTCAACCGCCGCTTTAAACCCATCGAAGTCAACTGATACGTAATGGGAAATGGGCACGCCGGCGAACCTCGAAATAGTGCTCACCACGAGCGGCGCTCCGCCATATGAGGCGGCAGCATTGAGCTTGTTCGGACCATAGCCCTCGATATTCACATAGGTATCGCGCTCGATGGACACCAGGGCCACGGTTTTCTGAGTAGGATCGATTCGGGCGAGAATCATGGAATCGCTGCGGAAGGTGTCACCTGCGAATTCGGCGCTCTGCTCACGTTCTTCGGACTTATCGACACCCATGATGAGGCAATAGAATGGCTCGCCCGGCTGCACTGTTTCGTTCGACAGGGAAGCTTTCAGCTCGTCAGACACGTCCTCGTGAAGCTTGTTGCCGATAGAGTTCATGTAGACCACGCCCGCGAATGCCGCGCCTCCCACAAGAAGAGCCAAGGCCAGCACCACGATAAGGGCAATTATGGGACCACGCCTGCGTTTTTTGGGTGGTTGGTAGCAATCGCGCGAATAGGCTTGAGCGCCATAGCCCGCGCTTGTAGGAGCGCCCATAGGCGCATAGGTGATTGCTCCGCGAGAATTGCGGTGCACAGAGACGGGACGCATTCCCTGAGGAACCGCGCCCTGGTTTTGTTGTGTGTGTTTGCGCTTATTCATGGAGCGTATTATCGCCCCTTTCGAGATCAACAACCAAAAGCACACGCAAGTGTTCGAAACCTTAACACAACCTAACAACAAAACCGCATGCCGAACTGCGCCCAATGTCCCAAACTCTTTTGAAAAAAGCGAGTCGTTACCTTTCCAGCCGCACAACGCGTTACACTGAAGGTATAGCGAACCCAAACGAACCGCCCACGCCAACCGAGGAGCGAGAGTGTCGCACGACAACGACTTTCCCGAAAATCACGACGCACCGCGTACGCGTACGCACGCTCGCCCTCGCCCGGCCAAAAAGCCGCTTGCCGCGCAAGAGGGGCAGCACATTCCCACGCGTCGCGCCGATGAGCACGCATACCCGCTCGAAACGCCCGGCCGTTCGAGCGAACCGCGCACGCCACGCGCTCAGGTTCCCACCGATTCACGCGCGCCGCACGTCCAGGCATCCGCCGAGCAGCGCATGCCGACAAGCAGAAAGCCCATCGACTCCCACGCTCGGCGCACCCATGCGCCCGGCGAGCCGCGCCCGTCTCGCAACCAAGCGCCCGGTGCCCGAGCGTCAATGTCAAGGCCCCCAAAAACCGCATTCGCCATTGCGGGCGTATGTGCTGTGCTCGCGCTCGTCCTGTTCGGCGTCGTGCACTGGCAAAACACCAAACCCATCGACATCATGGTAAACGGCCAGCAACTGCAACTGCCTCGCGCCGCAACCGTTAACGACGCATTCGAGGCGGCGGGCTCGCCCGCAACGGCAGGCAACATGCTCGATATTGACGGCGAACTGCTGCAAGAAGGCAGCGGCACAGCATATACGGCAACGCTCGATGGGCACGAACTCGACCCCACCGCCGCAGCCGACACACCGCTCGATGGCCACACGAGCATCGATTTCGCAAACGGAGTCGATATCGAAGAGCCATCCAACGTAGCCGAAAACCAGCCCATCCCCCACGGCGTTCAAGACGTTGGGCATGGGCCGCTTCACATCGTCACCCAGAAAGGACAAGATGGCTCAGGCGCAATCAAAACCGGCCAGGTTTCCGGAAAACAGCAGGTCATCGAGATAACGAGCGACCCCGTCGACACCATCATGAAGCGCTGTTACCCCGACACGCAAGGCGAAAAAGTCGTAGCGCTCACTTTCGACGACGGCCCATGGGACGACACCAACGAGCTGCTCGACGTGCTGCGCGACAATGGCGCGAAAGCCACGTTCTTCACCGTTGGCAATCGAATTTCGGGCAATGGGGTCGATACCGTGAAACGAGAGGTCGCCGAGGGCCATCAAGTCGCGACCCACACGTGGGACCACGCGGCGGGCGACGGTCAAAGCGTGAACCTTTCCTATATGAGCGCCGAACAACAGCGCGAAGAAGTCACGAAAGGCTTTCAGGCAATCGAAGACGCCACCGGACAAAAGCCAAGCTTCGTGATGCGCGCGCCCGGAGGCAACTTCCCTACCGAAGTATGGAGCAATGTGGAAGACCTCGTGGTTGCCGACATTGGTTGGGACGTCGACACCACTGACTGGAAACGACCAGAGGCAAGCCGCATCGCAGCAGAGCTTATGCGGGTCACGCCCGGCGATATCGTGCTCATGCATGATGGCGGCGGAAACCGAGAAAACACCATTGAAGGCCTGCGCATCGCTCTGCCGAAGCTCGTGCAAGACGGCTGGAAGTTCGTCACGATTGACGAACTTATGAAATACCCTACAAAAGACAGCTGAAAAAACAGGAGCAGCACATTTTTCGAACGCTGCCCCATCTGGCCAATTTAAATTGCGCGCGTTCTATTCGATGCCAGCCAAAAACGCCTTCCCCGCTGGCGTAACAGAAAGGGCGTTGGCAAGGCGGCCGCCATCGTCCCGATAGCGCGCCTCACTGCTTACGAGCCCCGACTTGACAAGTCGGCCAATTGCCGCATGAACACGATACTCGCTCACACCGACAACCTTCGCCAACTCCCTGCGCGAAAGAGAAGCCGGCTCGCCGTTTTGCTTTTCGTAACGCGCAACAAGACGCAGGATGGATACCGTAACCACAGCAACGTCGTCCCAGCTCGTACGGCCATGGCCTGCCATAGGACCGCCTCCTTCATCGAAGTCGCGCCTTCTGCCGCATCACGGGCAAACACGACTTCTCCCTCACATGCGTCGACGACGAATCTTGCAACACACGCCAACGATAACCTTCGCAAATTGATGAGCCGTATAATAGGAGACCCCTCCCCCATCGTCAATTAAAAAAAACGAGAGCATCCCCTATTGGCACGCGAACGGCGCCAAGCGCGGCAACAAGCCGCAAAATAGCAGATAGCACCTCTTTATTTCGAACGGCTTGCCCAAATTACCGCATGACCCGAGCGCGAGCATCGCCAAGCGGTAAAATGAAGCCATCTACCCCGAACAAGAGAGAGGATGAGGGGATTATGGCAGAAATGAAAGACGCGGCATTCCTTGCCGAAGCCGACAGCTGGATCGACGCTCATTGGGAAGAGATCGTCGAAGAAATCGGCAATCTCGTCGCCGTTCCAAGCGTCGTCGACTTCGACGCCGCCACGCCCGAGCACCCCAGCGGCCCCGACGCGCACGCCGGCATGACGGCGGCGCTCGATTTGGCTTCTCGCCTGGGCTTCCCGACCACCGATGAGGCGGGCGAAATCGGCTGGGCCGACCTCGAAGGCGAAAGCGAAACCCAGCTCGGCATGATTTGCCACGCCGACGTTGTGGTGCCGGGCGTCGGCTGGACAAGCGACCCGTGGACCATGCAGCGCCGCGACGGCTTCCTTATCGGCCGCGGCGTACTCGACGACAAAGGCCCGCTTGTCGTTTCGTTGTACGCCATGAAGTTCTTCGCCGAGCGCTGCGAAGCCGAAGGCAAGAAGCTCCCCTACACCATTCGCATGCTTGTAGGCACCAACGAGGAAACCGGAACCATGAAAGACGTGGGCTATTACCTCGCCCACCACAAAGCTCCCGCATTCCTGTTCACGTCCGACGCCGAATTCTCGGTGTGCTACGGCGAAAAGGGCGGTTTCGACGGCCTGATCACGTCGAAGAAGCTCGAAGGCGGCAATATTGTCGACTTCACCACGGGCGACGCGGCCACCAATGCCGTTCCCAGCCAGGCAACCCTCGTCGTGAAGGCAAACGCCGCCGAGCTGCCTGCGCCTGCCGGCTTCGAAGTAACCGACGCCGGCAACGGCTGCGCGAAGATCGTCGCCACGGGCAAGGGCGGCCATGCATCGCTGCCCGAAGGCACAGTCAATGCCATTGGCATGCTCGCGCGCTATGCGCTTGAGCACGACCTCTGCAGCGAGGACGAGGCCGAATTCCTGCGCCTCGCCGTGAAGATTATGGACTCCACCGACGGCAGCTCCATCGGAATCGACACGGCCGACGCTTACTTCGACCCGCTGACCTGCATCGCGGGCACCATCCATATGGTCGATGCCCACTTGGAGCTCACCATCGACATTCGCTTCCCTTCGTCCACTACGGGCGAAGAACTACAGACCAAGCTTTCCGACGTTGCCGACGAGTACCATGCAACCTGCGAAAATACGCTGCTCATGGTTCCGTTCCTCGTCGACCCGCAGAGCCCCGCAATCCAAATGCTCGCTTCTTCATACCACGACGCCACCGGTCTCGACGGCGACCCGTTCACCATCGGCGGCGGCACCTACGCGCGTGAATTCCCGTGCGCTGCGAGCTTCGGCCCCGAAGATCCGCATGACGAATACCCCGAGTGGGTCGGCCCCATGCACGGCGCCGATGAGGGTATTTCCGAGGAAACGCTGCGTCGCGCCATGCGCACCTACATCCTGGCGATTAAGCGCCTGATGGAAATCGATCTCGAGTCCTTGGCCAAATAAAGCCCGTGTACGGCACGGAGCTTCACCAAGAGCGCCCTTGCCACGCATGACCTCGCCCCGACGTCTTCCGCTGACGCTGGGGCGGTTTTTTGTCGCGGATTTCACGCCGTCCCTCGCCCACCAAGGCCTGCACACGTCGCTCGACTGCGCTACAATAGATACACTTTGTACCCCCTCTTGCATTTTAGGAGGCTCCGTGAACAACGGATTCACCCATAACCAAGCACGCATCCCCGCCGCACGCGTAACGGGTTTCGCCCTTGCGACTCTCCTTCTCGTCTGCGGCGCTTTCCTTTTGACCTCGTGCGGCCATGAGCCCGAGAAGGCCACGCCGCCCGCCCAAACCGAAACGCAAAACACCAACGCAGCCTCAACCGGTGCTAACGAAAAAGCCACTTCGACAGAAGAGGGCAACGTCGATAAAGCCGACGACGAGAAAGCCAACCAGGACGATTCCGCGAAAGCCGCCAAACATCAAGGCGCGTACGCCATCGCCATTCGCAACGGAGGCGGCGCAGACGGACTGGCAGGCGCCGCTCAGGCAAAACTCGTAGCAGCAGGCCTCACCGAAGACAATCACACCTACGCGCTTGATTCATATGCGATTGCAGGAGGCCTCGCCCCCACGACCGTCGTATACGTAAAGGGCACGGGCGACGATGCCGCCGACGTCAAAAAGGAAGCGGAAAAGGTCGTTTCCGCACTGGGACTTGGCAGCGTGCAAACTTTCGACGAAGCCACCGCGGGCGAGTCGATGGACAGCTTCGATATTTTCGTCATCGTCGGCAAAGATGCACTGGGCACGTTGCAATAAAAGCATTCGGCCCAAAGAACAAGCACCCAGCAATACCAAAAGAGGGAGGCGCTGCACAAGCACGCCTCCCATTTCTTGGACACGAGAAATGGGAGGCAGTTCACATGCGGCAGCGAGCCCCTCTCTTCAAACTAATTTATGCTTCGCAGGTTTCCACAGTCAGCTCGTGGCTCGGCGCAGGCTCGCCGGCCTGGCGGAACGTAATCTGGCCCGTGGTGGGATCCATTGCGTCGACAATAGCGAGCGACTCCAAGTGGTAGCCGCGTTCGCGCAGGCTCGCACCGCCGGGCTGGAAGCCCTTCTCAACCGCAATGCCAATACCCTCAACCGTAGCGCCAGCCGCTTCGACAATCTCGAGCAGGCCATTGAGCGCGCAGCCATTCGCCAAAAAATCATCGATGATAAGCACATGGTCTTCAGGGCCAATGAATTTCTTGGACACGATAACGTCGAACACTTTGCCATGCGTAAAGCTCTGAATGCGCGTGCGATACATTTCGCCATCAAGGTTAATAGACTGGGCCTTTTTCGCAAATACCACAGGGGCATTATTGAAATGGCGGGCAGCCATGCAGGCAATTCCGATACCAGAAGCCTCGATGGTAAGAATTTTATTGATGGGGGCATCAGCGAACAGGCGCTTGAATTCCGCACCCATCGCATCAAGCAGCTCGATATCGATGCGATGGTTCAAAAAACCGTCAACCTTCAAAACGCCCTCGGCCTTCACCACGCCGTCACGTTGAATGCGATCTTCGAGAAGCTTCACGCCCTACCCTTTCTCTTGCGGCAGCCAGCACGCTACCAGCTCATGCAGTTATAAATAGGTAGTTTAGCAGCTAACCGAGAAAGAGGAAGAAATGAATCGCGGGAGCCAAAAATCAGCGCAACATCCAAAATGGACGGACTTCGCGACATTTTTTGCAACTTAACGCGCGTCCTTGCTCGCCAAGCGGCCAAAGAATCGGGCAAGCAGGTTGAATGCCAGAATGAACACCATAAGGACCGCGGCCGCACCGCTCGAAACCGCATCCAAATCGGGCACCACGCCTTCGCTGTTAATCTTCCAAATGTGCACCGCAAGCGTCTCCGCCGGGCGGAACACATTCCACGGACACGACGCACTCGAAAAATCGAAACTCGTGAAATCGAGCACCGGCGCCGACTGGCCCGCTGTATAAATGAGGGCCGCCGCCTCGCCGAACACACGTCCCGCCGACAAAATGATGCCCGTGATAATAGCGGGCAACGCCGCGGGGAGCAGCACGTGAATGGTCGTTTCCCAACGGCTCGCGCCGAGCGCTAAACCGCCTTCGCGCTGGTCGTTGGGGATAGCCTCGAGCGCCTGCTGAATAACGCGCACCAAAATGGGCAGATTGAACATCGTGAGCGCCAAAGCACCCGATAAAATGCTGAAGCCCCAGCCCATTTGCAACACGAAGAACAGGAATCCGAACAGGCCAACCACAATGGAAGGCAACGACGAAAGCGCCTCAATGGCCGTTTTCACGAAATGCGTCAAGCGGTTCTTCGGAGCGTACTCAGTAAGGTAGATCGCGCCGCCAAGCGCGATAGGCACCGAAATAAGCAACGTGAGCACCAGCAAATAGAACGAGTTGAACAGCTCGGGGCCAATGCCGCCGCCCTCTTTGAACTGCTCGGGCTTGCCGGTAAGGAAGCTCACGTCGAACAACTTGCCCGCGCCGCTCACCAAAATGTAAGCGATAAGCGAGAACAACAGCACACAAATAGCGGCCACAATGGCGAACAGCACGCCCGTGGCGAATTTGTCTTGCAGGGCAATGCGACGCGCAAGCGCGTTTTCCGCCTTCGCGCTCGCTGAGCGCTTCGGCGATCCTTGAGGAGCGCAAGCCCCGGCAGCGCCCTGATTGGCAACTGCCTCAACCGTGTTAGCGACCATTGGCGCTCAGGCCTCCCTTGCGTTCGATGAAATGAATGATGGAGATGAACACGAACGACATCGCCAAAAGCAGCAAGGCAAGCGACCACAGCACGTCGGAATACACCGTGCCCATCATTTCATTGCCAATGCCCATGGTCAGCACGCTCGTGAGGGTCGATGCGGGGGTGAACAGGCCGTCGGGCACCTGCGCGGCGTTGCCGATAACCATTTGCACAGCGAGCGCCTCGCCGAACGCGCGAGTCATGCCCAGCACGACGGCGGTACACAACGAGGGCATGGCGGCGCGCAACACCACATGCCAAATAGTTTGCCAACGACTCGCGCCCACGCCATAAGCGCCTTCGCGGTACGCCTTCGGAACAGCAGTAAGCGCATCGATGGAAAGCGACGTGATGGTAGGAAGAATCATTACGGCGAGCACGATGGAGCCCGAGAAAATGCCGAAACCCGTGGTATTCGACCAGCCGCGGCACCATGCGACGACAATCGTGAGGCCAATAAGGCCATATACGACCGACGGAATACCTACGAGCAACTCGACGACCGGCTGAAACACCGAGCGACCGAACTTCGGCGATATTTCAACCACGAAAATGGCCGACCCAATAGCGAATGGCAAGGCGAGCAGCGTGGAGAGCAGCGTGACTGAAAACGATCCGACAATCATGGGCAAAGCGCCCACGGTGGGCGCACCCGACGCGTCGGCCTGATGCGGGTTCCACGTGGTTCCCGTAAAAAACGCGGCGGGCGAAATACCGTCAACGAAGAACGTGGCCAAGCCATGCTGGGCGACCATAAACACCAGCGTTGCCACCAAGAGAACAATAAGCGTCACACATGCGCCCGAAAGCGCACGGCCCACGTTGTCGAGTCGCTTTTTCGACAGAGATGCCACTGCTTTAAAACCTGCCTTTCAAACCTGTGCGGACCCAAGCCGAACCGAACGGGCGCCGGTTCGGCGTCGCGTCCTCGAGCTTGCGCTGAATGCGCAAAAAACCCGACCGCGCCACGTGCGGCCGGGCTGAGTTTTCGCTGATTAGAGCTTGGTCACGTTGCCGTCAGCGTCGCGGGAAACCTTCATGCCGGAAACAGAGATGTAGCCGTTTTCGGAAACCAGGCTGTCCTGGACCTCGTCGCTCATCATGAAGTCGATAAACGCCTGGGTGGCCTCGTCGGCCTCTTTGGCGGTGTACATGTGCTCGTAAGCCCAAATCTTCCAGTCGTTGGTCTCGACCGTGGAGGTTTCGGGCTTCACGCCGTCAACGGAAAGCGCTTTGATGCTGCTGTCGTAGTAAGAAAACGCCAGGTAGGAAATCGCACCCGGGGTGTCTTTGACCATCTTGGCCGCAGTGCCCGAGGAGTCCTGCTCCTGAGGCTTGAAGCCGTCAGGCACCTTGGTGCCGTTGAGCACGGCCTTCTCGAACACCGCGCGAGTGCCGGAGCCCGATGCACGGTTGATAACCGTGATTTCGAGATCTTGGCCGCCAACCTCTTTCCAATTGGTGATTTCGCCCGTGAAGATCTTCTTCAGGTCGTCCATCTTGATGTCGTCGATGGAAACTTCGCTGTTCATCACAGGGCCCATGCCTACAACGCACACCTTGTTGTCGGTGAGTTTTTCGGCATCGGACTTGTTGTCGAGCTTTTCTTCGGCGAATACGTCGGAATTGCCGATTTGCACCGCGCCCTGCACGATTTGCGTAATGCCCTGGCCGGAGCCACCGCCCTGAACGGTGATGGTAACGCCGGAATTTTTAGCCTGGAACTTTTCGGCCGCAGCCTCAACGAGCGGCTGTAGCGCGGTAGAGCCAACGGCGGTAATGGAACCCGTGAGAACCTTGGTTTCGGTCGTTGCGGCGGCATTATCGTTCGAACCAGAATTGGAATTGCTCGAACATCCAACCAAGCCGCCCAAGCCGGCAAGAATAACGGTGCTGCCCGCGACGGTGAGGAAGCGGCGGCGGCTCATGGAGTAGTTTTGCATGATGTGCGTTCCTTTCGGATGATGGTTCCCTTCCATGGGTTCATATCTTGAGGGGCGCACGTCATGCCCGCGTCAGGGCAACGTCAAAGACGGGTAAAGCATTCTCAATCTGTTAAATGCCCGTGTTAAATGCTCGTGCCCGTGTTAAATGCTCGTGCCCGTGTTAAATGCTCGCAGCGTTTAACGGATTTGTTCGACCCAACGTTTAGCGTCGAGGGCATACGCCACTCGCCGCGGTCGCGCGTGGCAAGGGACACCGCAAGCAATCGAGGTACCGGAGGATCGTTTGCTGCGTCGAAAGCACGCCGGCCGAAACAGCCCTTGGCCAACCGAACGCATTCCCAAACAACAAAAAACCTGTTAAACACTGCGAGCATTTAACAGGTTCTCAAGACTGGCAAGTTATTTCGCCGGAAAGTGCACTTCGATTATCGTGCCTTGGGGATCGTTGCCCATCACGGTGATTTTCGCTCCGTGCACTTGCGCGGCATGCTTAACGATGGCAAGCCCCAATCCGCTCCCGCCTGTTTCCTTCGAGCGGCTTTCGTCAACGCGGAAGAAGCGCTCGAACACGCGCTCACGAAGCTCCGGCGGAATGCCAATGCCCGTATCGCTCATGCGCACGATAGCCGATCCGTCGACCGCGCCAATAATCGCAACCCGCGCGCAACCGCCCTCGACGTTGTAGCGAATCGCGTTTTCAACAAGGTTGCGCACCATTTCGCTCAAAATCTGCGTGTTTCCGCGCACAACCACGGGCCCGTTGCCGCTGCGCTCAATCTCGCATGCGAGCGACACCGCATGGTCTACCGCGTAAGGACGCAAGCGCTCGCATACATCATTCGCAAGCGATTCAAGCGAAACGCTCTGATTCATATCGACACCCAAGTCATCGCCCGATGCGCCGCCTTTTCCCATGTCATCGAGCTTCGAGAGCGAAATAATATCGTCGACCATACTGCGCATGCGCTGCGATTCGCTGTGGATGGTATGCGCGAACGACTTCACATCCTCATCTTTCGCAATACCGGCGGCGATGATTTCTGCATAACCCGAAATTACCGTGAGGGGCGTCTTGAGCTCGTGCGACACGTTCGCCGTGTATTGGCGACGCTCGCTCGCCTGGGCTTCAAGGCGCCTATGCTGAGCGTCGAGGCGCGTGAGCAAGGGGGTAAGCTCGACCGGAGCATCCGATTCGAGAGGCCGATCCAAATCGATTCGCATAAGGTCAGCCGAAATCACCTGAGCCAAGAATCGCGACCCCACGGCAGCGGAAACAAGCGCAAGCACCACAACAACGGCGCACGGCCCCAGCATGTGGAGCATCATGCCCCACACACTCGATTGCGTGGTGGCAAAACGCAGCACGTCATCGTTGTGAAGACGGACGGAATGGTAAAGCGTGACCTCTTGCAGAGTTTCCGAATAGCGGCCGGCACTGCTTTCGCCATTGAGTTCCGCCTGAACGAATTCGGGACGACCGGCGTGGCTTCCGAGGGTCGACACATCAGCCACATCATTGTCGAACAGCACCGTACCATCGTTTGATATGAGCGTGATGCGCATATCTCCGCCCATGAGCATTGCCTGTTCGTCGAGGAAGTCGACCAAATCGTCACCATCGAGCTGAGTTTCGTCGATATACGAGGCGAAGCGATGAGACTCGTCGGTAATCCCATCGGAGGCACGAGAATCAAGCACAGCATATGACGCCGCGGCAAAAGCAGCAACGCACGCGAGCGCCACCGCTGTTGTCGCAACCATGATGGCCGCCGCCGCGTTATGGGCGAGCGAATGATGCGCGAAAGGACGCGTTCGTTTCGCGCGCTTTTCGGTTTCAGGGGACGCTTTTTCCTCGTCGGGAACCACGGTTACGACCATGGGCGACCTATGCCTTCAGGCGATAGCCAACGCCGCGCACCGTTTCGATATACGCCGACGCCTCGGGACATGCCTCGGAAAGCTTCTTGCGCAGCGTTTGGACATGGGCGTCGACCGTGCGGGTTTCGCCCGCAATGCTGTAGCCCCATACGCGGTCGAGCAGCAAATCGCGCGACATCACGATGCCACGATTTTCCATAAGGTAGCGCAGCATCTCGAATTCCTTATGCGTGAGCTGCACTTCCACACCAGCCGCAGTTACTTGATAGCGAGCAACATCCAAGCAGATGGGGCCCACCTCAAGCACATCCTCATCGCTCGCTGCGCCCGATTCGCACTGCCCCGCCTGGACATCGCGCTCATGGCGACGCAGCAACGCGTTCACGCGTGAGATGAGTTCCATCATGCCGAAGGGCTTTGCCAAATAGTCGTCAGCACCCGCATCGAGCCCGCATACCGTATCGAATTCGGTCGACTTCGCGGTGAGCATCATAATGGGCACGTTGGTGGTACGCGCATCGGCGCGCAGGCGTTTGAGCACCGAAATGCCATCTTCATCAGGGAGCATCACATCGAGAAGGAACAAATCGGGCACTTCGTTCGCGAGGGCGATATCCATTTCCGACGCGCGAGAAAAGCCGCGTGTGGCATGACCCGTTTGCTCGAGCGTATAAAGCGCCAAGTTGCGAATTTGTTCGTCATCCTCGAGGTAATAGATCATCCGAGAACCTCTCCTTTATAACGGCCAGTCAGTGCGTATTCTACCCATTCGGCGATGTTTTGGGCGTGATCGCCCACGCGTTCGAGGTATTTTGCGAGCATAAGCGCCTCGACGAGGTTCGATGCGACGCCGCCCTCGCCCTGAATACCGCGCACCACATCGGCCTTGACGCTTTCGAAGAGCGCATCAATCTGCGCATCTTCCCCGATCGTCGCTTTCGCGCGCTCGACGTCGCGCCCCACGAACGCCTCGGTGGCGTCGTGCAGAATCACGCAAGCTCGGTCGCCCATCTCACGCAGGTGCGCCGAAAGCTCATCGTCGAGTTCGCCTTGCAAGGTGAGCACAATCTCGGCGACGTCGGTCGCCTGGTCGCCGATGCGCTCCAAATCGCCCGCGATTTTAAGCGCAGCCGACACGCGATGCAGGTCGGTCGCGACAGGCTGCTGCGTGAGCAAAAGCTTCACGCACAAGCCCTCGACCTCACGTTCCTGGTGGTCAATGTCATCGTCGCCATCGATTACCGCATTCGCCGCTTCGGCGTCGCGGGCGGCAAGCGCCGCAATGCTCGCGCGCAGAGCGTCTTCCGTTGATGACGCCATAACCAACAGCTGAGCATCGAGCAATTGCAGTTGAGAATCCAATACCGTGCGTGCCATGGCTTAGCCGAACCTTCCCGTGATGTAGTCTTCCGTGCGCTTATCGTTGGGGTGATCGAAAAGGGTTTTTGTGTCATCGAACTCAACCAGGTCGCCAAGCAGGAAAAACGCACATTTGTCGCTCACGCGCGCAGCCTGCTGCATATTGTGGGTCACCATGACCACCGTGTAGTCACGCTTGAGCTCAATGGCGAGCTCCTCGATGCGCCCCGTGGAAATAGGGTCGAGGGCGCTCGTGGCCTCATCCATAAGCAGCACCTCCGGCTCAACCGCCAGCGCGCGGGCGATGCACAAACGCTGCTGCTGGCCGCCCGAAAGCGCAAGGGCGCTCTTCTTCAGACGATCTTTCACTTCGTCGAAAATCGCCGCCTTGCGAAGCGCGGTTTCGACGATTTCGTCGAGCTCGGCCTTGCCCTTGACACCATGGGTGCGTGGACCGAACGCAACATTGTCGTACACGCTCATAGGAAACGGGTTCGCTTTCTGGAACACCATGCCAACACGTTTACGAAGCAAGTTGACGTCGATTTCCTTGCTGTAGAGTTCTTCCCCATCGAGCCTAATCGAGCCTTCAACTCGGCAGCCTTCAATAGTGTCGTTCATGCGATTGAGGCAGCGCAGGAAGGTCGACTTTCCGCAGCCCGACGGGCCGATGAACGCGGTTATTTGATTGCGCGGCATGTCCATCGTTATGCCGTGAAGCGCATGGAACGCGCCATAGTGCAAATCGAGGTTTGAAACCGCGATTTTCGTCTCATTTGAAGCCTCGGCCACGAGCACCCTTTCCTCCCGAATTAAAACCGAGAAGAAACTTTACGGATGGGCGGCACGCTCGACGTTAGGTGTTTGCAAAATTTGTGTAAAGAAGGGAGCAGGTTGCGCCGAAAAAACCTGCTAAACGCTACGAGCATTTAGCAGGTTTTTTCGGCGGCTTCCACCACGTGTTTCATGAGCATGCTCGTGGTCACGCCGCCAATGCCGCGCGGGACGGGGGTAATGGCATCGACGATCGGCTCAATCGCGTCGAAATCGGCGTCGCCGCACAGGTTGCCCGCCTCGTCAACGTTAATGCCCACGTCGAGCACTGTCTGACCGGGATGGAAGAAATCGCGGCCATACGCTTTCGCGCGACCCGTGGCAAGAATCACCACATCGCCTTTGCGCACGATGGCGGGCAAATCGCCCGTACGCGAATGGCATGTGGTCACCGTCGCGTGACGATCGAGCAGAAGCACGCTCACGGGCTTACCAACAACCAAACTGCGCCCCACCACCACGACGCGCTTGCCCGCAACGGGAATGTTGTAGGCGTCCAGCATTTCGATGCACGCAGCAGCCGTACACGGCGCAAAACCGGGGCCACGGCCAGTGAACACCGCGGCCATCGAACCGCGCCCAATACCGTCCACATCTTTGGCCGGGTCAAGCGCGTCGCATACGGCGTCTTCGTCGAATTGCTTGGGAAGAGGGCGGAACATCAAGCAGCCGTGAATGGACGGGTCAGCGTTCACCCATGCGATAACATCCATGAGCTCTTCTTGGGATGCGTTTTCCGGAAGCGTAATGGTGCGTGCACGAATTCCCAGGCCGGCGGCGCGTTTCAGCGCTGTACGCTCGTAAGCCAAGTCATCGGGGCGTGCACCCACGCGTACAATCGCAAGACCAGGCTTCACACCGCGCTCTTCGAGCGCAGCGATGCGCCCCTTCAATTCCTCTCGCAGCGAGTCAATAACGGGCTTTCCAAGCAGCAATTTCGCCATGACGGTTCTTTCTAACAAAGCCACCGCGATCCAAACGCGGCGCAGTCAATCACCAAACAACGGAGGCGTTCTCCTCGTCGCGCCATTGTACGGCATGCGAAGCGCTTCCTACCGCGCACCCCGCGTTTTTTCGACAAACGAAACTCCGACACCCACGCTCCAAAATGCAAAGCAACCCAAAAAGAAACGGCGACGCCGAAGCGTCGCCGCGCACGAACCGGCACGAAGGGAAGGGAAGCCGGCCATGAAGGGAGGGCATGTGTTCAGGGGACTACTCGCCAACAAGCTCGGTAATAGTGGTGTTTTTCGCGAGCGCCTCGCCAATAAGCTGGCCATACACCAAAGAACGACTCGTAGAACAACCCGGGCAGGTGATGGGATAATTGAAGCCGAAGAAATCGCCCTGCGCGTTGCCGCAGGCATACAGACCTTTGATGGGCGTATCGTCCTCGGTGCACACCTGGGAGTTGTCGTCCACGTGCAGGCCGAAGCACACCACCAGCAAAGCAGCATTCAAAGGCTGCGCATAGTACGGCGGCGTGTGAAGACTGCTAAGGAAGCGAGGGGCAACGCCGAATTGGGTATCCTCGCCCTTCTCGTAAGCAGCATCGAAATCAGCCACAGCCTTCTCGAGGTTCTTGGCGGGCACACCAATTTTTTCGGCAAGCTCGGCCACAGTATCGGCCTTCACCAAGGTGCCGTTCTGCAGGCGCGTCTCAATTTCCTCGGGAGCGGCCGCCATACGGGTTTCGTAGGAATCGCCCCAGTGCGATTTCAGCACATCACCGTAGTTCGCATCGAAAATCGACCATGCAACGTTGCCCGGCTGATTCATACGGCCATCGGTCACATAGGGCTCGAAAGGCATCTCGTTCATGAAGCGATCGCCATTCTGGTTCACGGCAAGCAGCGTCAGCATGAAGCCCGTAAGGTTGTAATCGCGCGTCTGGATGGTGAAGGGGTGAATCATCGGGGAGACGGGGCTCTTCGAAATGGCCGCGCCAGCCCAGCAGCCCATCAAAATGCCGTCACCGGTGTTGGCGCCTGCAGGCGTGTACACGTTGGCATCAGCGCGGGTGGCGATAGGCGACCAAGCATTGAGCATTTCGTCGTTGCCTCCGATGTCGCCCGTGGCAATAACGACGCCCTTGGATGCGTTGAATTGGACGTGCTTGCCGTCGGCGTCGGTTGCGATAACACCCGTGATGTCATTTTCGGCATCGCCAACCAGCTGTTCGGCATGCGTATTGAAGAAGAATTCAGCGCCGTTTTCCTCGGCCGACTTCACCAGCACATCGCCCAGGTTCTGATGCGGCTCTTTGCCATCGGGACGGTCGAACACACCCCATTCATCGCTGCTGAAGCACACAGAATCGTTAAACACCGTGTATTTCTCGGGCAGGTCATCCCATCCAGCCTTCGAGCTACCGGCAACCGAGCGAATAACCGACACGCCGTTTTCCGCGCACAACTCGGTAATGTAGTCAATCTTCGGGCCGCATTGGTCGAGCCACGTTTTAATAAGATGGTAATTGCTGGTCTGCTGGCTGGTGGAGTGCATGATGCGCGCAGCCTTTTCCAAGTCGATTTCAATGCCGTCATCAAGCAACACCTTCGAGCCCATGGCGGCCATATCCAAACCGCAGAAACGACCAGCGTCGTTGCGTTCGAGTACGGCAACGGAAGCGCCGAAACGAGCAGCGGCCTGCGCGGCGTTGGTGCCCGCCATACCGCCACCAACCACAACCACGTCGTAGTCTTTGGTTTCAGAGATATCGGTAATTGCTTCGGGTTTCACTTCCCACGTATGTTTGCCAATGCCGTTGCCCGAATCGGATTTAGATTCGCTTGACTGGCTTTGCTGCGGACTGGCGCAACCCGCCAATCCGGCCATGGCGGCGATGCTTGCGCCCGCGGCCACCGATCCCTTCAGGAAATTCCTTCTGCTGATTCCCATTTGTCTGCTCCCTCTCACTTGGATGCTTCTTGCGAGCCCTTCGGCCCGAATGACGAAGCTCATTGTGGGGAAGCCAGCAACAACGCAAATCGACCGAAAAGCGTTGTTGTCGGAAGATAAACCGTTTCTATCGAGCAAAAAACGCCTATGCCCTTTCGGATGATTCATCCTGAAACACCTGGTCAATAAGTGCTTGTTTACTCGAAACGCCCGCTTTTTGATAAATATGACGAATGTGGGTTTTCGCAGTGCCCTCGGCAATGCACAACGTTTCAGAAATCCAGGGCTGGGAGCGACCAGCGGCCACATAGGCGAACACTTCCTGTTCACGCGGGGTGAGCCCCCACTTTTCGCCCAAACTTTTCAACCTCAGCTGAGTAGGCTCGAGATCCCGCTCGTCACCTTGCGAGACCGCCCTCTTTGCGCTGGCCTCGAACAGCAACCACACCTCACGACTGCCCACCACCAGCATGGCCGCGATCGTGGCCGCATAGCCTGCCACAATCGCGTCGGGGTGAAAAGACATTTCTTTCGGAAAGCAGCCAGGTAGAACCATGCCGAAAATCATGCCGCACGATATCCCAATTCCGTTGGCGACCTGCCGCATGGCAAGAATCACACTTACGGGGTCGCATGCGCGCGTGCAGCACGCCCGAACCACAAGAACCCAAATAAGAGTGTCAAAGAAAGTGTAGCCGGCCATCACCATGGCACCCGAAAGCCAAGCAAGCTGCGCCATCGAGAAAAACGGCATAGTAAGAAAGCCCGCAACGGCTACAAGAAGGCCCGCCTTGAATACCAAATCGGTACGCTTCGGAGCGCACGCCGCAACGCCAAGCAGCAGCAGCGCCGCCACCCCGCGAGCAACCTGCATTACAATTACCGCAGGCACATGCCAATTTCCCAATTGCGCCGATATGGCGCCCGAGGACATGATGTATTGCATATAGCCGAAGCACAGCATCATTAAAAGGAGGCTCCCCAACGCCACAGGCGTAATACCAAACATGCGAAACAGGCGCTCGCCAATGCTGCGCGTGCCCGACGTGGCCTTCCTCCCCTCGTCATCCGACAAGGGGAATTCGGCGGAAAGCTCGTCATAATTTGGAATGCGAACTTTCCGCCGAACAGCAAACGATGCCAGCGGAACAACGGCCAAAAAAACCGAGCGGGCAACAGGATCTATTGCAACAATGAGCAAATCAACTACAGCGGCAAGCGCAAACGATGCCGCTATGCATGCAACAGCGGACTCACCACGGTGTAGGCAATAGGCAACGCCCCAGTTCACTACCGAAAACAGCAGATAGAACGCTCCCAGCGCCACGCCGCATGCAAGCATAAAAACCCAACCACAATAAGCAGAAACGCCCAGGACGAGACAAGAAAGGCAGCCAGCAACACCCGCAAGCGAGAACAGCTTCGGGGAAAGCAATATACGACGAATCCGCTTCGAAACCGCCCATAAAACAAGGCCTGCCAAAGCGCCCAAAAGCGACACGGCCAAGAGAACGAATATTGAAAGGAGCGACCCCTCGGGAAACAACGATCCCATGAAAAGGGAATCCACCCACGCCCAAAACAAGCCCGAGCCGACAATAGTCCATGCGTGAGGCGCCAAGTCGGGCTTTCCATCGTTACGCGCCATGCAAAGCCCAAGCCACTTCATCGTAAATCTTTTGCGCAGCAGCGCAGGGCTCGCCTAGCAAGTTTTCGCAGCGTTCGTTGAACGCAGTAGCCTGGACCGCATCATCCATAAGATTCGTGTTGATATGCACATTGAGCGCCGCTGCCTGCAGGGCGCCTTTCGCCAAAATCGCCGAAGCGCCCACATCCGAAAGCACCAGTTTCGAGCAATTCTTTGCCAGAAAATCGGCGACCTCGATGATTCTCGCGCATTCGCCCATAATATCCAACGGAACCTCGCACGCGCCCACAAGCGCCGCTTGCTCGGCCGCATGGCGCGCGGCCTTTTCTTCCTCAGTCGCACGCGAAAGCTTCCATGTGGCCGCGAGTCGGGAAAACGCCTCGGCATCTTCATCGATGAGCTCGAGTAAACGAGTTCGCGCCGCATCAAGCTCAACAACCGATGCACGCATGTCATCGGCGACATCGGCGAACTTTGGCTTTCCCGCCGTAATATTTCCCACCATGGCGCCGAGCGCCGCAGCAAGCGCGCCAGCATAGGCCGCGCCACCGCCGCCGCCAGGCACAGCGGCATCGGAAGCCAGCGCATCGACAAATTCAGCATTCACCATAGAAGCATCCTCAATAGGCCAAAGACCGTCCGCGGCCCATTTTCAAACGAGTTCCAAATAAAGAAGAATGGGTCAAAGGCGCAGTTCCTTTGACCCATTAAAACCCCGGGTCGAACAAACATCAGCGGCATGGGCTTAGGCAAGCACGGTTCGAGCGAAAGCAAGGCGACGCGCAACTTCGGCACGCGATCAGCAATTTGACCTCGAAGCGCGCCGCCAGAGCCCAATGCCGCGTCGGCATAGGGGCTTACTCGTTAGAACAGGCCCGTAATTTTACCGGTTTCATCGACGTCGATGTTCTCAGCCGCAGGATGCTTCGGCAAGCCGGGCATCGTCATAATGTTGCCCGTGAGCGCCACCACGAAGCCAGCGCCAGCCGACACCTTCACCTCGCGCACCGTGATGCGGAAGCCGCGCGGCGCGCCGAGCAGGGTTTGGTCGTCGCTGAAGCTGTACTGGGTCTTCGCCATGCATACCGGGAACTCGCCAAAGCCCATGGACTCCAAATGCTTGATCTGCTTCTTCGCGGCAGGCGTGAAGTCGACGCCATCGGCGCGATACACCTTCTTCGCAACGGCCTCGATTTTCTCGGCGATACCGCCCTCGTCGCCATAGGCGAACTCGAACGTCTTAGCGCTGCGACCCTCATCGTCGCCGTTTTCGCACAGGCGCACAACCTCGCGAGCCAGCTCTTCGCCGCCTTCGCCACCCTTGGCCCACACTTCGGAAAGGGCCACGTTCACGCCGAGCTCCTTGCACTTGGCCTCGACCAAGTCGAGCTCGGCCTTGGTGTCGGTCGGGAATGCGTTGATAGCAACCACACAGGGAAGCTTGTACACCGTGGTGATGTTTTCCACGTGCTGCAGCAAGTTCGGAAGACCCGCCTCAAGCGCCTCGAGGTTTTCTTCATTCAGCTCGGCCTTCGGCACGCCGCCGTGGTTCTTGAGCGCGCGAACGGTCGCGACAACCACAACTGCATCGGGCTTCAAGTTCGCCAAGCGGCACTTGATGTCGAGGAATTTCTCGGCACCAAGATCGGCACCGAAACCGGCTTCCGTAATGGCGTAATCGCCCAGCGCCATGGCCATGCGCGTAGCGATGATCGAATTGCAGCCGTGGGCGATGTTCGCGAAGGGACCGCCGTGAATGAATGCCGGCGTACCTTCAAGCGTTTGCACAAGGTTCGGCTTCAACGCGTCTTTCAGGAGTGCGCACATGGCACCCTGAGCATTCAGCTGGCCAGCGGTGATGGGCTCGTCGGCACGCGTGTAGCCAACGACAATGCGTGCCAAGCGCTCTTTGAGGTCGGAAATGCTCGTAGCCAGGCAGAAAATAGCCATGATCTCGGAAGCGACGGTGATATCGAAACCGTCCTCGCGGGGCACGCCCGAAGCCTTTCCGCCCATACCGCACACGATATGGCGCAGCTGGCGATCGTTCATGTCGACCACGCGCTTCCATGTGATGCGACGCACGTCGAACCCGAGCGCGTTGCCCTGGTGAATGTGGTTGTCGACCATGGCGGCAAGCAGATTGTTCGCAGCACCAATGGCATGGAAGTCGCCCGTGAAGTGCAGATTGATGTCCTCCATGGGAACGACCTGGGCGTATCCGCCACCAGCGGCGCCGCCCTTAATGCCGAATACGGGGCCGAGCGACGGCTCGCGCAGCGCGACCAGAGTGTTTTTGCCAATGCGACGCATGGCGTCGGCCAAACCGACCGTAGTGGTCGTTTTGCCTTCGCCCGCAGGCGTAGGATTAATGGCCGTAACCAGTACGAGCTTGCCGGGAGTATGAGCTTCGTCGGTAAGCAGGTTGTAGTCGACCTTCGCCTTGTAGTTGCCGTATTGTTCGAGATACTTCTCGGGCACACCAGCACGCTCGGCGATCACGGTGATTTTCTCGGGGGTTGCAGCTTGGGCAATTTCAATGTCAGTCAGCACGTCGGGCCCTTTCTTCCTGCGGCTTTCTCTTATCGCAACGAAGCCCATTGTAACGACGGTGGCGCACGCAAAGTCCCGCGCCACGAACTCGGCGCAGATTCGCAGGGAAACGGCACAAGGCCGCTGCGAGCAAGCCGAAAGCTCGGGCGAAAAGAACAATCGGAAGCGCGAAACCCAGAAGAAGTGCGACTTTCGCGCAGCAACGCGACAACGCGACCGTGCGAAGCCCCATGTTTTCGCCATGAAGCCGAAACGAGCACACACCGTCGCTGTGCAAGCAACGAAATCAACTGACGTGAAACGCCAACCTTACAGCGCGTCAACCGAATAGTGAACGGGCATGCTGAGGCATGTGACGTGCTATGATTCAAGTAGCTGAACGGGCGCGATTGCACCCACGAACAACCCCAGCACGAAAGGAGCGGCACCCATGACCGAAGAAGCCGCCTCGATCCTCGTCGTCGACGACGAGCAGTCCATTACCGACTTCGTTTCTTACTCCCTCATGAAAGAGGGGTTCAAAGCCGATGTCGCCAACAACGGCGAAGACGCGCTCGAACAGGCGACGCGCAAGCATTACGACCTGTTCGTGCTCGACATTATGCTGCCCGGCATGGACGGCTATGAGCTGTGCCGCCGCCTGCGCAGCCGTACCACAGCGCCCGTGCTCTTCCTTTCGGCACGCGACACCGAGCTCGACAAGGTCGTCGGCCTCGAAATCGGCGGTGACGATTACCTGGCCAAGCCCTTCGGCGTGCGCGAGCTCATCGCCCGCGTTCGCGCCCTGCTTCGCCGCGGCACCCTTGAGGCACCCGATAGCGGTGCGCTCGTGGCTGCCGGAATCACGCTCGACGAAGACCGACACACGGCCGTCGGCCCCAATGGCCCCATCGATTTGACTCCACGCGAGTTCGAGCTGCTTGCCGCCCTTATGAAAGACGCAGGCAAGGTCGTGACCCGCGAAGATTTGTTGCGCGAAGCCTGGGGTTGGGAATACATCACCGAAACGAAAACGGTCGACACGCACATCAAACGCCTGCGCGACAAAATCTCGCAAGCAGGCTTCGACCCGAGCATCATCGAGACCGTGCGCGGCTACGGCTACCGCCTGAAAGCATAGGCGCCGTTTACGATGAATGACGCATTACGCACAGCGCCGCCGACGAAAGGCGCTTCATTATGAGGCGCCTTCAGTCGTTTTATGCTATTCTGGCCACTATTTTCGCCGTGGCGGCTTCGATACTCACCTTTTTCCTGGTGTGCATTTTCGGCATTCCCGATATAGGGCTGCTTCTCTGGTTCCTGTTTGCGGGCACGGCGTTCGCGTTCACGTTGAGCCTCGTCATTGGCCACTACCTGGCCGAGCCCCTTACCGATTTGCACGTGCGCGCGCAAGCGATTCTTCATGGAGACGCGCGCGTCGATATTAAGCCGGAAGGCAAGCTTTACGAGGCCGACGAGCTTGCCGAAGACTTCGTTGCCCTGAGCGCAAAAACAAAAGCCCAGATGAGCGACCTTTCCGTGCAGGAAAACCGACAAACGCGCTTCATTAGCGACGTGGCCCACGAGCTGCGCACGCCGCTTACGGCCATTCGCGGCAACGCCGAAACCCTCATGGATCCCGACATGCCGCCCGCGCTGCGCGAGCGCTTCTGCCAAACCATTATCAACGAGTCGGAGCGCCTTACGCGTCTTTCGAACGACCTGCTCACTCTTCAGCATATTGAAGAAGGCACCGATCAAGTCATCATGAAACGCGTGAATTTGCATGACGTCGCCGAACGCGTGGCCGATGCGATGAATCCGATTTTCGAGGAAAACGGCGCAGAGCTGAAAATCGAAGGCGAAGCGCCCGACGTGCTGGGCAACCCTGACCGCCTTCAGCAGGTCATTTACAACCTGGTCGCCAATGCGAGCCGCTTCGTGGGCAAAGGCGGACACGTAACCATTCGCCTTGCGGGTCTGGCCGACAAATCCGTCATCAGCGTCATCGACGACGGCCCTGGCTTTGGCGATATCGACCCGAAACTTTTGTTCACACGCTTCTATCGCGGCGACAACTCCCGCGCACGCAACACCGGCGGCACGGGATTGGGCCTCTCCATCGTGAAGGGCATCGTCGAAGGCCACGACGGCACCATTGAGGCGTTTAATGCGGCAGGCGGCGGAGCGTGCTTCGTCGTTTCGCTCCCCAGCGTCCACGAACATATTCATTAGCATGACAAAGCACCGAAGAACTGCGCAACCATAACCCCATAAACGAATGTGGCCCCTATCGACGAAGAAAGCCGATAGGGGCCACATGTGTATGCTTCAGAAGCGCCTTCCTACACTCGCCTCCAGCGCGTCAGACGCCGTTCTGCGACATCGAACAGCTCATACAGAATCACACCGAGCAGCGCCATAGCGATAATGCCCGCAAACATCTTCGGGTAGGCAAGCAGCGCCCAGGCATTCACGATGAAATAACCCAGCCCCGTTGAGCCCGCAATGCCCTCGGCGAAGAACAGAATCGCAACCGCAGTACCGCTCGAAATGCGCAATGCCGTGAACAGCTCAGGCAACGTGGCAGGAACAATGGCGTGGCGATATATATCGAGCCTGTTCGCACCAAGTGAGCGCATAGAAAGAACGCTCTGTTCAGGCACGCTCTTCGATGCATCGCGCACGGTTACGAGCACTTGGAAGAACACGGTAATCGCGATGAGCACAATCTTCGGCGCGTCGGCCAGGCCCAGCAGCACGATGAGCACGGGCAGCAGCACGACCTTCGGCAGCGGGTAGAGGAAATACAGAATGGGCGCGAATACGGCATCGGCGCGCGGAGAACGGCCGCACGCGAGTCCCAAAGGAATAGCGAGCACCGTACCGATGAGCATCGCAACCACCACGCGGTAAAGGCTCACGAGAAACGCCGGCCACAGCTCATCGAAATACTGCGCCACCATGGGAAACGCGTCAAAAGGCCCAGGCAACACAGGATTGTGCACCGCCATGGCGGTAAACTGCCAGCCGGCAAGAATGAACACGATGGCGAACGCATAGCCTGCAATGCGACCCAAAACAGGATGCTTACGCATGGGCCACCTCCTCTTTCGCCACAATGTCGCGCAGCATCTCGCGCAATGCACGGCAGCGCTCGAAGAATAAATCGTCATCGCGCCAGTTTTTCTGCTGCATCTCGGCATTTTCCAGCACGTGCACCACGCGGCCCGGTCGCGGCGACATAACCACGATGCGCTGGCCCAAATACACCGCTTCCTCAATGGAATGCGTCACGAGCACCTGCGCATAGCTCTGTTCACACCAGCACCGCTTCAACATATCCTGCATTTCTTCGCGCAAAAGCGCATCGAGTGCAGAAAGAGGCTCGTCCATGAGCAGCAAATCGGCATCGCACGTAAGGGCGCGCGCCATAGCCAAACGCTGACGCATACCGCCCGAAAGCTCCGCGGGAAACGCATCGGCGAAATCGGCCAAGCCCACCTGTTCGAGCGCGCGCGCAACCCTCTCGGCTCTCTCGCGTTTCGGCGTTTTACGAATCCGCAAGCCGAGTCCCGCATTTTCCGCAACGGTTTTCCAGGGAAGAAGGCCGAAATCTTGCAGAATCAGAGCCGTGTTCAAACGCGGCCCCGCAACACGCACGCCATCAACGAACGCGGCACCCTGCGTAGGCACGCGCAAGCCCGCCGCAATAAGCAGGCTCGTCGATTTTCCGCAGCCAGAAGGCCCCAGAATCGCCACGGCCTCACCCGGAGCCACGTCAATATCCATATTTTGAAGCGCGCGCGTTTCACCACGCGCACCTTCGTACACCTGCGATACCCCTTGCAGGCGAAGCTTCGGCTCCCCCATGAATATCCCCTATTCTTGCGGCTGAGCGGCTTGTTCACTTGTGGCGAGCTGAGCCGCCGACTTCGATTCGGCGATGCGTTTGTTCAGGCGATGCAGCTCAACGAGCACAAATGCGCCCACGGTGAAAATCGCCAAGAAGTCGGAGCACGGCACGGCCATATACACCGCGTCGAGGCCATCGAACATCGGCAGAATGCCCGGCAGCACCTCAGGCAAAATGAGCGTGAGCGGCACAAGGAACAGGATCTGGCGCGTCATGGACAGAATAATGCTCTTCGTGGGCTGACCGGTTGCCTGGAAGTAGTTCGAGCCGACGATTTGAAAGCCGATGATGGGTAGGAAAATGAGATTCACGCGCAACGCGAACGCCGACAGGTCGACGAGCGCCGCATCGGTAATGCCGAAGAATCCGATAATCTGCGCAGCGAACACCATGATGAGCACCCACAGCACCGTACCGATGATTGTAGCGCCCAGCATGCCCACGGCAAGCGTCTTCTTCACGCGATGCCACAGCTTCGCACCGTAGTTGAAGCCCAAAAGCGGCTGCACGGCGATTGACATGCCGATAAGCGGCAGAATGGTGAACATGGCCACGCGACCGACCACGCCGACGGCGGCCAGCGCATTGTCGGCGCCGATGGGGCTCATCGCGCCATATTTCACGAGTGCATAGTTGGTAACGACCTGCGATACGGCAGCGCCAATCTGCAGCACGAACGAAGCCGTGCCCAGCGCAAGAATCTTGCGCACGAGCGCCCCATTCATCGCAAGATACTTGCGGCGCAGGCGCAGCGGTACACCAGGGGTCTTCGTGAAGTACCACACCACGGTAATGCAGCTGATACATTGGCCGCACACAGTAGCCCACGCGCTGCCGACGACGCCCAAGCCCATGCCCATGACGAAAATCGCATTGAAAATGGTGCAGCCTACCGCGCCAATGAGCATGGTAAGAAACGCCCTGTTAGGCGCGCCGCAGGTACGGATGAAATTATTGATGCCCATACCGACGATTTGGAAGACGCAGCCCAGGCTGATGATTTGAATGAAGTCGCGAGCATAGGGGCGCACCGTATCGGTGGCCGAAGAAAGCGAGAGCAGCGGTTCGATGCAGGCAGGCACATGAGCGAGCACCGCGAGCAGAATGGATACCAGCACGCCGAGTGTGAAGGTATTGCCCAGAACATGCTCGGCCTCGCTGTGCTTGCCTTCGCCCAAACGAAGCGCGCACAACGCGTTGCCGCCTGCGCCGATGAGCATAGAAATCGCCATGAATACCGTCATGATCGGCGTTGCCACGCTTACGGCGGAAAGGCCGATCTCTCCTGCACCGTGGCCAAGGAATACCGAGTCGATAATGTTGTACGCGCCGTTCACGAGCATGCCCAAAATCGCAGGCACCGCGAATTCGACTACGAGGGCCGGAATATTACCCGAGCCCATGCGCGTGACGCGCTCGTTTTCCTTCTTGTCGACCGTTTGGGGCTTTCCCTCGCGCGCTTCGCGCATCATCTTTTCTTCAGTCATACACGCCCTTCTTGCGATTATTCGTTCGTTCTATTTTAGATATGCTCGCACTCGATGGCAGAAAGCTCCAGGTCAATAGCGCCAAGCAAGCCCTGCATCACGGCATCGAGGTATTGCACGCGCAAAAGCGGGTTCGAAAGCGCATTTGCGAACGGCAAAGAACGCGACTCCTCCGTGCCCAAGTCGCAAACATACGCGGCAACGTTGCGGCCGTCGGTCACGATGGGCTCCTTCGGGTGGAACACGTTCACACCAACGCCGAGCACCACTTTGCCGTCTTTCGCGTCAAGCGACATGCCGCACAGCTTGCCCGCTTCGCACATCACGTCGTTGGCAGGCTTGACCCATATCTCGTTTTCGGTCACGCCCGCAATGCTGCGCACGATGCGCGCCACGGCCTCGGCGAGGCGAGGGCTCATCGAGGGGAATTCTTCCTCGGGAATGCGAGGCTCAAGCAACACCGAGAAATACAGCCCGCCTTCAGGGCTTACCCATGGACGCGTTTTCCATTGGCCGCGGCCCGATTCCTGGCGCAGCGCGCGCACCGCGACGCCTGGATGCGCGCCATGATTGGCAAGGTCCCACACGTCGTCGTTGGTCGATCCGGTCACGTCTTTATAAATAATATCGAAGTTCATGGAGCTCCTTACATCGTCGAGCGCGCCATCGTCCGTGCGGATGAAATCGCACATTATTCAGCGGGAAAGTCTTCGAAGTGTAGCAAGCGGGCATGGGGCTCGCGTGAACCCCATGCCCAAAGGCAACCTGCAAAAGAAATACCGATGAATGAACGCTTTGCGCAGGTCGCAAGCTTATAGCTTGGTTGCCTTTCCGTATACCGCGCCATCGGCGACAACGGGCGTGCCGTCGGCGAGCACATGGTTCGGCAAAAGCTCGAGCAGCGGCTTCACCACGAAATCGCGCTCGCACACGCGCGGGTGAGGCAGCGTAAGCTCGTCAGTTTGCCCCGCGTACATCTGATAATCGACGATGTCCAAATCGAGCGTGCGAGGGCCATTTTCGATTTCGCGCGTACGTCCCAGGCTGTTCTCGATTGCATGCAAATACTTCAAAAGCTCCTTCGGCGGCACGCCCGTGCGCGCAAGCACCACGGCATTCACAAACGTATCCTGGTCTTCGTAGTACGCAGGCTCGCTTTCGTAGTAGCTCGAGATGTCGATGATTTGCGTATCGGGAATGGAACACAGACCCGTAATGGCCTGTTCCAAGTTCGCGATTTTGCCCTCTGTTTCCTCGCCGGGGTTCGCCACAAGGGCCACGTTGGAGCCAAGGCCCAAAATCACATAGGGACGCAGGTTTTTGAGCGCCTTCATGGTTTCGGGCACATTATGGGCGCGCACCACCGAAGCGCCCAGCTCACACGCCATTAGGGCCTCTTGCGCCGAGGCCTCATCGCGCTGTGCGGGCTCGCTTATGCCATACGCGGAGCCGATATAGCTTTTGCGCGAAACGGCGACCATCGTGGGATATCCCAAGCGGTTGAACTCGTGGAAGTTGCGCATGAGCTCCATGGTCTGACTCGCGGTTTTGCCGAAGCCAGGACCGGGATCGACGCAGATGCGCTCGCGCGCAATGCCGGCTGCTTCGAGCATGGCGGCCTGGCCGCCCAGGTATTCTTTAACCTCGGCCACGACGTCGTCGTAGTGCGGATCGTTCTGCATGGTGGCAGGCTCGCCGAGCATATGCATGACGACAAGACCCGCATCGCAGTTTTTGGCGACTTCGACCATAGCAGGATCGCGGAAGCCCGTTACGTCATTGATGATTGCCGCGCCGGCTTCAACGCACGCGCGAGCAACTTCGGCGTGGCGCGTATCGATGCTCACGCACAAGCCCAAATCGGCCAGCTGGCGCACTACATCGAGCACGCGCGCGAGCTCCTCTTCGACGGACACTTCCTCCGAGCCCGAACGCGTCGACTCGCCGCCCACGTCGATTATCTGAGCGCCTTCGTCGACCATTTGGCGCGCATACGCCACCGCTTCGGCAAAACCGTTATGCTGGCCACCGTCAGAGAACGAATCGGGCGTCACGTTCAAAATGCCCATAACGACGGGGCGCGTGGAGTCGAATTCGAAGTTCGCGCATTTCCACATCATGCTCGGTTTCTTCCTTTCTTATATACGCACAAACGCGTCCCCTCGCCTGAAAGCGAGGGGACGCGCCCCTTAGTTGTATCATGTGCCGCAATCCCCCTGCGGCAAAAAGCCTACTGCTGCTGCGAGGAATCGCCCTGCGGCTCAGCTGCCTGCTGTGGCGAAGCGAGCTGCGGCTCCTCCTGCTTGCCGACAGGCTCCACGAGCGTGAAACCCTCGTCGGGAGGAATTTCACCAGCAGCTTCCTTCTTCGAGAACTCGGCCCACGTGTTGTTGAGCAAAGCTTCACACGCCGCACCGTCGACCGTCTCACGATCAAGCAGCACTTCGGCCATCGTATGCATTTGGTCGGCACGCTGCGAAAGAATCTCGTAGGCGGTATCGTGCGCCTGCTTCATGAGGCGCGCGACTTCCTCGTCGATTCGCTGGGCAGTTTCGGGCGAGTAATCCTGGGTGTTGCCATAGTCGCGGCCCAGGAACACTTCGTGGTTCGGCTGGCCGAACGTCTGTTGGCCCAGCGCATCAGACATGCCGTAGTTCACGACCATCTGGCGGGCCATCTTCGTGGCACGCTCCAGGTCGTTGCTCGCGCCGGTCGTGATGTCGCCGCAGAAGATTTCCTCAGCAACGCGACCGCCCAAGAACACGGCGAGCTCGTCGTACATCTCGTTTCGGCTCACGAGGAATTTGTCCTCGTCAGGAATCGACATGGTGTAGCCAAGCGCGCGGCCGCGCGGCACGATGGTGATCTTATGCACCGGATCGGCATTCGGCAACAAGTGGCCAACCAGAGCATGGCCCGATTCATGGAACGCAATGGTGCGACGAGTTTTCTCGTTCATCACGCGGTTCTTGCGCTCGGGGCCAGCCATCAGGCGCTCCATGGATTCATTGACTTCGGCCATGGAGATGTGCGACTTATTGCGGCGCGCGGTGAGCAGCGCAGCTTCATTCATGAGGTTCATGAGGTCGGCGCCGGTCATGCCGCTCGTGAGTTTCGCGATGCGCGGCAGGTCGACATCGGGGCCAATAGGCTTGTTCTTCGCGTGCACCGCAAGAATCTTCTCGCGGCCGCGAACGTCGGGCGCATCGACGACGATTTGACGGTCAAAACGGCCCGGACGAAGCAGAGCCGGGTCCAAAACGTCAACGCGGTTCGTCGCGGCGATGAGCACCACGGCTTCATTCTTCTCGAAGCCGTCCATCTCGACGAGCAGCTGGTTCAAAGTTTGCTCGCGCTCGTCGTGGCCGCCGCCCAAACCAGCGCCACGCTGACGGCCAACGGCGTCGATCTCGTCGATGAAGATGATCGACGGAGCCGATTCCTTGGCATGCTTGAACAAGTCGCGCACGCGGCTTGCGCCAACGCCCACGAACATTTCGACGAATTCAGAACCCGAAATGCTGAAGAACGGCACCTGAGCCTCGCCCGCAACAGCACGCGCAAGCAGCGTTTTGCCCGTACCCGGAGGGCCTACGAGCAGACAGCCGCGCGGAATTTTTGCGCCGAGGTCTTGGTATTTCTTAGGGTTGACGAGGAAGTCTTTGATTTCCTGAAGCTCCTCGACCGCCTCGTCTTCGCCAGCAACGTCGTCGAAACGTACATCGGGGTGCTCCTGGGTGTATTCCTTCGCCTTCGCCTTGCCAAACGACATTTGCGAATTGTTCGCCTTGTTCATTTGGGCGAAGAAGAAGACCATAAGACCGATAAGAAGCAGCGTGGGCAGCAAGCTCATAAGGAAGTCGCCCATGCCGTCGGGCAGTTTCACCTGATACTCAACATCGGGATGGCTCTTCAGGAGCTGCATGAGCGAATCTTGGCCCACGTAGGTAGACGTGTACTTGCGTGGGGTGCCAACGCTTTTCGCATCGAGGTTGGTGGTGTCAACCGTGGGCGCATCGGTACCGAGCACGCCTTGGACTTGGGCATTCAACGCACCGATAGCATTGTTGTATGCATCGGACGCGGTGGAGCCAGCGGTTGCGGCCGGATAATAGGTGCCCGTAACGGTATAGCTACCGGCATCGTAGACCACGTTCTGCACGCGATCTTGCTCGACGGCCTGCACGAATTCCGAGGTGATGAGCGTGTCGGTTTCGGCGCCATTCATCATCGTCATCATTTGGCTGCCGATGAACATCGCCACAACGAAGAACAGAATGGCCGAAATAATGCTCACGCGCTGCGGCGGACGAGACATCATTTGCTTGGCGTCTTTCGGGTCGATGTTGAACATGGACGAGCCCCGCTGGCCTTGGAACTGTTGGCCTTGGGGGTCTTGGCCCTGCTGCGGCATATTCCCATAGGGGTTCTGCTGGGGCTGCTGAGGCTGCTGCGGAGCCTGGCCAAAAGGAGGCTGCGGCTGGCCCTGCTGCTGCGGTGCCTGCGGCTGTTGCGGCTGATTTTCGGGAGCCGACGGCGCAGGCTGCTGCGTTTGGTTGTCGTTTTGCTGCTGTGTTTCGCTCATTATTTTCCTTGGTACACTTCTGGCTTCAGAATGCCGATGTAGGGCAAGTTGCGATAGCGCTCGGCGTAGTCGAGGCCGTATCCCACGATGAAAGCGTCGGGGCACTCAAAGCCCACGTACTTGCAATCGATTTCGGCCTGCTCGGGGTTTTGCTTCTTCAAAAGCGCCGCAATAGTGATCGATGCGGGATTGCGGGACTCAAGCACGCGAAGCAGGTACTTCAGCGTGAGGCCCGAATCGACAATATCTTCCGCGATAATCACGTGGCGGCCTTCGATGTTCGATGTGAGGTCTTTCAGAATGCGCACGACGCCGGAGCTCTTCGTGCCCGTTCCGTAAGAAGACACGGCCATGTAGTCCATCTCGAAAGGAAGATCGATCTGACGCGCGAGGTCGGACATGTAAATGGCAGCGCCACGAAGCACGCTCACCATGAGAATCGCGGGGTCGCCATGCGGTGTTTCCGCGAATGCCACATCGCGATAATCTTCGGTAATCTGCTGGCCGATTTGCGCCACTCGCTCGTGAATCGCTTGTTCGCTATAGAGAATTTCTTCGACATCGGCGTCACCAAACGTGACGCTTGAGCATGCAGCGGTTGAAGCCATTTCGGCCATGACACCCTCTCTTTCGGTTGAGACCTGAAAGTGCAGTTTAGCATCCATAAACAAAGCGCCAGCAACGATAGCGTAACGGCGCATCGAAAAACACGATATCACAACGTCGCAAGCACCAAAAAGGGGCTTATAGGACAAAAAGTGTGTCTCGATAGAACGCATGTTCCTCTCACGCTAAT